>HBJMI04202__coassemble_543_pt1 | contig 262969 bp, 263 predicted proteins | sample HBJMI04202__metabat2_low_PE_002 | metagenome-assembled genome bin HBJMI04202
GTAGTGGTAAATAGAATCAGCTTATGGTTGACTTACTACCATTACGCTACTTCTTAACGTCATACCACGTATCGCCCGCGGCACTTTCAACCTTTAACGGCACATCCAGCGCTACGGCCGTGTCCATCACGTGAGGGACTATCTCCTTTAAGCGCGCGATTTCCTGCCCCGGCGCCTCAAACAGCAACTCATCGTGAACCTGCATCAGCATCCGGGCCTGAAGGTGTTCGTCCTGCAACGCTCCGTGCATCTTAATCATTGCCTTCTTGATAATGTCCGCCGCACTCCCCTGAATCGGGGTGTTCATTGCTGTTCGTTCGGCAAAGGACCGCTGGTTAAAGTTCCGCGCCTTAATATCCGGCAAATACCGCCGCCGGTGCAGCAACGTTTCCACGTATCCGTGTTCCCGGGCAAAGGCCACCGCCTGCTGCATGTACTCGTGCACCCCCGGAAATTCCGCAAAGTACGTTTCGATAAACTGTTTGGCCTGCTTCCGGCTAATCCCGATATTTTGCGCTAAGCCGTAATCACTGATCCCATAGACAATTCCAAAGTTCACCGCCTTGGCCTGCCGCCGCATTTCCGGAGTTACGTCTTCAGGACTATCCAGACCAAAAATCCGCACCGCCGTATTGGCGTGAACGTCTAAGTCCTCCTTAAACGCCTGCTGCATGTTTTTGTCCCCTGAAATGTGAGCTAAGACCCGCAGTTCAATCTGGGAATAATCCGATGAAAAAATCTGCCACCCTTGCTGACTCGGAACGAAGGCCTGCCTAATAATCCGGCCATCCCCCCGTGCCGGGATATTTTGGAGGTTCGGATCAATCGACGATAGCCGCCCAGTGGCCGTCAGAGTCTGGGTGTAAATCGTGTGGGCCTTACTGTCATCCTGAAAAAGGACCTTCAAGAGCCCATCAACGTAGGTTGTTTTCAGCTTGTTCCACTGCCGGTATTCCAAAATATTGTCAACGATGGGTGCCATTCCCCGCAGTTTCTCCAAAACACTCACCGCGGTTGAATACCCCGTCTTTGTCTTCTTGATTACTGGCAAGCCGAGCTTTTCAAACAAAATATGGCCCAGCTGCTTGGGCGAATTAATGTTAAACTCCTCGCCAGCTTCTTGATAGATCTGCTGTTCGAGCGTGGCCACCCGCTCAGTAAACGTGCTCCCCAGTTCCGTCAAGCGCTGCTGGTCAACCCGCACACCATCAATTTCCATCTGGGCCAACACCTGGGCAAGGGGTAACTCAATATCAGTATAGAGGTTCTCCTGCTCGTGCTCGGCAAGGGCGGACATTAACGGCTCCCGCAATTCCTCAATTGCCTGCACCTTATGGGCAAGGTGCTGGAAGAACTGGTCATCATCATCTGGAACGCGCCGTTTAGTATTCCTTCCGTAAACAACTTCATCAGGTTGAACGATGTAGTTTCCGTGCTGTTGTGCGATAATTCCCAGATCATTGCTGTTTTGACTCGAATCTAACAGGTACGATACGAGGAGCAGGTCAAACCCAATTGTTGGGAGTTGCCCGCCGAGACGGTGCAGTGCAGCAAGCGTGCGTTTGGCGTCAAAAACATCAACGGTGACCTGCTTCAAATACTCCTGAAACGCTGGACTTGCTAAAACCGTGCAATCCCGAGTGGCATAGTACTTTCCCGCAACGGCCACACAGCAGCCCTCAAAGGCCGCCCGGTGGTAATTAGGCCCATCCAATTCAACGTAAAGGGCAATTCGCTTGGCCGCCGGGAAGTGTGCCACTTCCTCAGGGGTGAGGGGCGTAACCGGCACCGCCTTTTCTTGTGGCCGTTCTTCTTCCTGCTTATCATCTGAGGATGCTAATTCACGCAGCGCCCGGTTAAATTCCAGCTCCTGGTAAAGTGTCCGTAATGCGACCGTATCCTGCTGGGAGCGGGCCGCTGCCGCAATTGTTACTTCAATTGGCGCATCTCGTTTGATGGTTGCAAGGTCCCGGCATAGGAAGGCTGTTTCCCGGTCTTCTTCGAGGTGCTCCTTCATCTTTGACGCCTTCATTTCGTCAAGGTGGGCGTAAATCCCTGCCACCGAGTCGTACTGCTTTAACAGTTTAATTGCGGTCTTTTCTCCGACCTTAGTTACTCCCGGATAATTATCCGAACTATCCCCCGCTAACGCCTTCATGTCAATGATTTGCTCCGGGGTGAGCCCGTATTTTTCGGCAACGTGCGCCGGCGTGTAATATTCCACGTCGGTGACGCCCCGCTTGGTAACGGCAACCGTTGTTTGGGCGGTCGCCAGCTGGGTTAAATCACGATCACCGGTTACGATTGTGGTGGTGAACCCCGCAGCGTCCGCCTGCCGCGCAAGGGTGCCGATAATATCGTCGGCCTCATAGTTCGCAAGCTCGTAATAGTGGAGCCCATACCCTTCTACTAGCCGCTTAACGTACGGAAACTGCTCAAGGAGTTCCGGCGGGGTCTTTAAGCGGCCCCCCTTATATGCTTGATACATCTTCGTCCGAAAGGTTTTTTTGCCGGCATCAAACGCAACCAAAACATGCGTTGGCTGTGCTGCCGCCAACATATGGTCAAGCATGTTCTTAAATCCCAGAACAGCAGCCGTGTTTAACCCACTCTTAGTTGAAAAGCCGTGACCAGAGTGACTCAGCGCAAAAAACGCCCGGAAAGTAATGCTGTTTCCATCAATCAATAAAAGTTTCTTAACTGGTGCCGCCATGCTAATCCCCCGTTTCATAAACTTGTCAGTCCCATTTTAGCAAAGTTTTAAATTACAATAAAACCCGTTGCTACACCGCAACGGGTTTGATGCTTCTTCAGCAGATTAATCACGATTGTTATTAAACAGCGTAAAGATGTTAAGCAACTCCAAAAAGAGGTTTAAGAAGTCAAGATACAACTGCAACGCCGCGCTCGTGATAATCCCGCTCGTCTGCGCAACCTCATCACCAAGCTGATAGTAGATCTGCTTAATTCGCTGGGCATCCCATGCCGATAAAACACCAAAAACCACAACTCCGACGAGCGACAAAATAATCACAATTATCGAGCTGTGTAAGAACAGGTTAACAAGCGAGATAATTACCATCGCAATTAACGCGGCAAACGCCTGGCGTCCCCATCCTGCAAGGTTCTTGGAGGTCGTAGTCCCCAGAAAAGCAAGAGTACCAAACATCACCGCTGCGGCCACAAACGCCATGGTAACGTTGGTTGCCGCATAAACGGTGAGCAACGAACTGAAGAACAGTCCTTCAAGCGCCGCGAAAATAAACAAACAGCTTACGCTTACAACCGGCGACCGGCGGGGGGTAAACGACAGGGCAAACACCATTCCAAACTGGAGGGCCAGCAATCCAAAGTAAATTACCGGGTGGGCTCCCAGGTACTCATTTACCCCGCTCCCCCACCGCGTGGCAACCACTCCGGCAACGATGGCGGATACTGCTAGTGCAGCAGCCATGTACGAGTATACCCGGACTAAGAACCGGTTTAATCCCTGCTGGGTTTGCGTATCAATTATTGGTTCGTTCATTTTTCATACTCCTTCCACTTAAATTCATCTTCGTAGAAAGGAGCATAGCACATTTTCCAAATAACCACCTACCAGAAACGCCCCGCATTAGAGAAAATTATGGTTTTAGTTGTTATTTAAGCTTAACGTGCTAAGAAGCTTTTCGTAGGCCAACTCGTACTTCTGGATGTCGCCCGCCCCCATGAAAATCACCACGTCGTTGTGGTAATCAAGCAACGGCGACATATTATCAAGCTGCAGGAGACTGCCGCCCTTAGTAATCTTCTTTCCAAGGTCAACGGCAGAAACGTCCCCGCTCTTTTCCCGAATCGACCCAAAGATTTCGGTCAGGTAGACCTGATCAGCTAAGTTCAAACTAGTTGCAAAGTCGTCGAGCAGCGCAATTGTCCGGCTGAACGTGTGCGGTTGAAAGACCGCAATGATTTTCTTATCAGGGTACTGCTGCCGCGCTGCGTCGATTGTCGCCTTAATCTCAGCGGGATGGTGAGCATAATCGTCAATGATGACCATGTCCGCGACCTTCTTTTCGGTAAACCGGCGCTTAACGCCCTTAAAGGTCATGAGTTCCTTTTCAATTTCATCGTGCCCGATCTTTTCCATGTATGCCACGGCGATTACGGCCAGACTATTAAGAACGTTGTGTTCCCCAAACAGCGGAATGGTGTACGTTCCTAGGAATTCATCCTCCCGGTAAACGTCAAAGGTTGACCCCTTCACCGTCCGCTTAATGTTCTTGGCGTGGAACTCATCCGTGTCGTTTAACCCGTAGTAATGAATTGGAGTAGTCGTCTTCAGTTGCCGGAGGTTCTGGTCATCCCCCCACGCAAAAATGCATTTCTTTGTTTGGTTTGCCAGTGTTTCAAAGGCATCCCGCACATCCGCAATTCCCGTAAAGTAATCCGGATGGTCAAAATCAATGTTGGTCATAATCGTATAATCCGGGTGGTAAGCCGCGAAATGCCGCCGGTACTCGTCAGCTTCCACAACAAAGAACCGTGGATCAGGCGTTCCCTTCCCGGTTCCATCACCGATTAAGTAACTGGTTGGGGAAACCCCGCTTAAAACGTGGGCAAGGAGCCCAGTGGTACTGGTTTTCCCGTGTGCCCCAGCAACGGCAATACTCGTTGTTTCAGCAATCACGTCCTGCACCATCTCCGGGTACGTTTTAATTGGAAGCCCCATTTCCTGAGCCCGCGCAATTTCACACTGGTCGTCCCCAAAGGCGTTCCCCCGGATGACCGTCATTCCCGGTTGAATATTCGCAGCATCAAAACTCCGAATTTCAATACCCGCCTGTTCAAGCCCCCGCTGGGTAAAGGTGTACTTATCAATATCCGATCCGAGAACCTTGCACCCCTTATCGTGCAGAATCAATGCAAGGGAGCTCATTCCGGTTCCCTTAATTCCCACAAAAAAATACGTTGTATCCATTTCCATAACTTAGTTGTCCCTCTCTTACTACTTGACTAATCATTGGCCCGTTCGGCCACCGTTTCTTCGGTTACGTACACGTCCCGCGGCTTCGAGCCGTGTGCGGGCGAAACGTACCGTTCCTTTTCAAGGTCATCAACGATGTTCGCAGCCCGATTATACCCAATTGAAAAGACCCGCTGCAACTTCGATGTTGAAATCGTGTCTTCATTGACAAGGTACTCAAGCACCCGCGGGAACAGTTCATCGTGCACCGCCGACTCGGTAGCCGCTGACTTCAATCCCTCAGGATCAAACGCATACTGCGGCTTCCCCTGTTGGCGCACAAAGTCCGTAATGGCGTCAATTTCATTCTCCACGAACGTTCCTTGAAGCCGCATTGGCTGACTCGCACCGTTTCCAAGGTAGAGCATATCGCCCCGACCAAGAAGCCGTTCAGCCCCGGCAGAATCAAGGATTGTCCGGGAATCAACCTGGCTTGATACCATGAACGCAATCCGGGTCGGAATGTTGTTTTTAATCGTTCCGGTGACCACGTCAACACTCGGTCGTTGCGTGGCGATAATCAGATGAATCCCAGCTGCCCGCGCCTTCTGCGTAATCCGGGCAATGTAGTCCTGAACTTCAGATGAAGCGACCATCATCAGGTCGGCTAACTCGTCAATCACAATTACGATGTACGGCATTTTCAGCCCATATTCTCCCTGAGCCTCCGCCTTTGCATTAAAGGCTTCGATGTTCCGCGTCCCGCTTGCAGCCAGGCGCTGATACCGCTCTTCCATTTCATTAACCGCCCACTGCAGGGCCGCAGCAGCCGCCTGCGGGTCAGAAATAACGGGCGCTAACAAGTGCGGGATATCGTGGTATGGTGCCATTTCAACCGCCTTAGGGTCAATGAGAAGAAGCTTAACCTCCGCCGGATTAGCTTTATACAACAGCGAAATCAGCATACTGTTGATGAAAACTGATTTTCCTGAGCCGGTGGCCCCGGCGATTAAGCCATGGGGCATCTTTTTAAGGTCCGTAATTTGCGGCTGTCCAAACAAGTCCACCCCTAACGCAACCGTTAACGGCGAGTCCGCCTCCTGGAATTTCCGGGAACGAAGAACTTCCGATAAAAGAACCGGCCGGGAATGCTTATTCGGGATTTCCACCCCAACGCTACTCTTTCCCGGAATCGGCGCTTCGATCCGGATATCCTTTGCGGCTAACGCTAACTTCAGGTCATCGGCAAGGTTAGCAATCTTATTAACCCGGACCCCCCGCCCGAGGGTAACCTCAAATTGGGTGACCGTCGGGCCAACCGTCCAGTCGTTTACGTTTGCATCAACGTGAAAGGCCTGGAAAGTTTCATTTAGCACGTCAATCTGGTGCATAACCCATTCATCCATCGAAGGGTCCCCTTCAAGCACTGGATCCGGAAGCAGTTCTGGCCGGGGAAATTCGTATCCCTGAACGGGAACCGTTGTCTTGGCTTGAACAGCGCCATCACTCGCCGAACCGGGCTGGACTTTCGCCGCATTAGTAGAAGATTCAAACGCCACCGTAGTTTCAGCCGCATCAGCCTTTTCCGCAGCCGGAGCCGGTTCATCTGGGGCCGGCTTAAAGTACGGAATATCATCTGATTCTTCAATGGGCGCTGAATCCTCCTGCAAGCAGGACCCTTCAACATCTTCCCTTACGTTCTGAGCAGTTGCTTGATCCGCTAACCCGTCACCGAACGACTCCTCCCCATGCTTTTGAACTGGTTCCGGTGAACCATCCGAAACGAATTGTTCGTTTTCTGGACTGACTGGTGGCATTTCACTAACAACCTTGGGTGCTGTCTTTTCCACTGGAGCTGGCGTTTCATTCCGTTCTTTTTGGCGGGTAATTGCCGGGCCGTCATAATTGTCGTTCATTGACGATGCTTGAGGAGCTTCTTTCCGTTCGATTGCAGGACCGTCGTAGTCCACATCACTTGCCGCTCCCCCAATGGTTTGGCTTAACCGCCGCACCTGCTGGGGATGAAGCCGCCCGTGAGCACGGTGCTGTAGCCGCACTTCTTCTGCTTGTGGAGAATGAGCTTCAACGGGCGTCGGTTCTGCCTGCCGGGTTTGCTGGCGAAGGTGCTGGTGGGTTAACCGGGCCTGCTCCTGAACTGGCGGCAGTGTTTCCTGCTTCTCTGGTTCAGGATGAGCTGGTGTTTCGCTTCCAATTAACCGGGTTGATTTTCCCGTCAATAACGGTAGCCGGTCATCGGCAGCCTCCCGCTCACCAAATAGGAAGTAATCTTCCTTCTCCGCCATTATCCGTTGGGTAACCTGTTCAGGAGACTCCTCTGCCATTTTTGTTCGTGACTGGGCCGGTGGAATGTACTTCGGCCGGAAAGCATGTTGGTGGTATCCCCGCTCCTGAAGCTGTGTCCGGGACGCCCGACTAAGCTGGCCTGGCCGGGATGTTGACCGGCGTTTCCGCGAATGCGACTGCTTTTCTTGCTTTAAAAAAGCAGGACCATCATAGTGTTCCATCCTCATCGTTTCCTTCCTTAAAAACTAAGCCTATACCTTTAAAACCGCTGCACCCTTTTCAAAATCAAACGGCTCTCCTGCAGTGAACTGCTCCGCAGGAAGTTCCATAATTCCGCGTTTTTGGGGCGCATTCGGAAGTGCTAGTTCCCGAGCAGAACAAATCATCCCGTCACTGGCAACCCCCCGCAGTTTACCCGGCCAAATAATCGCGCCACTTGGCATCATCGCTCCTACCTTAGCCACCACAACAGTTTGCCCGGTAGCGATATTCGGCGCACCACAGACAATCTGTAACACGTTTCCGTCATCAACCCGGGTCTTCGTAACGTGCAGGTGGTCAGAATCAGGATGTGCTTCCATTTCTTCAACGTAGCCCACCACAAACTTCGGGGTATCATCAACAACAAGGTCCGCATCAAATTTAGCTGCCTTCAACGCTTGATTTAACCCCTCCACTTGAGAAGCCGTCAGTTGAACCTGCCCCTGACCGTTTAGTTCCGGAATAATGTTCTTGGCATGCCAAAAATTGTATCCGAGGGTCTTATCGGTTTCCGCATCGCTAATCCGGACAACATTACCGTGCTGGGTCACCCGCTGCTCTCCACGGGCCTGCCCCGTAACCACCATCAAAACGTCCCCTAATTCTTGGGGGTTATAACAAGAAATCAACAATTTAATCGTTCCCTTCATTCAACCAATTTTGCGTAAAAAACGTTCAACCTGTTCCTTTGTCTTCCGGTCCTTATCGACGAACCGGTCAATCTCAGTTCCATTACGGTAAACCACGAAGCTCGGAATTCCCATAATTCCAAGTTCGGCACACAGATCAATGTTTTCATCCCGGTCAACTAAAATAAACCGGTACTGGGAGAATTCCTGCTCAATTTCCGGCATTGCAGGCTTGATAAACCGGCAATCCGGGCACCAGTCAGCCGTGAAAAAAAGAACGGTTGTCCCGGTTGTTAACTGCTGTTCCAACGTTTGTAAATTCATCTGGGCAAGCTTTTCCATGAGCCTTCCTCCTAAAACTAATTATCTTCCCTTACTCTACCCTGTTCTCCCCTAAATTACAATTTCTCTTTCCGTCCATGATACAATGGAAACAGGTTAATAACATTCCTTTAGGGGGGACTAACATGAAAAAAAGAACATTCTTAATCAGCTGCGGAATTTTAGCGGTTACGGGTTACGGAATCATTAAACATATTCAGCAAAAGCACCACTCTACCGCTAACCAAGTCTTAGAAACCGTTAAGGCCCAATTAGGAAAAAAAGCGCCAATTGTGGGATCGTGGATTGAGGAAGAAACGGTTGCTTCACCCGCAGCTGCTCCCCGGCACCGCTTTTACGGCGGCATTACCCGTGATGAGCATGGTCAGCTAAAAACCTATTCGTTCGTTGCTGATGCAACTAACGGTCACGTTCTCACCCTCACCCCACTTGATTAATCATCCCAGCCGGCGTCATCACGATGGTGCGCCGGCTGAATTGTAACCACGTACACGTCATTCGTATCACTAATTAAGTCTTCCAATACCTGGAAAAATAAAAGCAGCCATCCCAGGACCATCAAGAATTCAATGATTTCAAACGCAGTAAGGGAAAGGTAGTGAATTCCCTGAAATAAAAACGCCGTTCCAAATAGTCCCACCCCCAAGCCATACGAAAGTAACTGGAAATTCCGGGGACTCTCAGGAAGTAAGACGTGAATCAGGACAATCGCTAACAGTAACGTATAGATGGCGTCAGCCGCGACCCGAATGTGGAGTGCATGCATCACACCACCATTATTCGCAAAAATTCCGATTGCTCCTAAGAAGAGCGCAAAGGCCGTAAGCAGGCAGTGTAAAACCACCGTGCGCCACCGGAATCCCAGTTTTGACTGCAGTGCTGAAAAGAGGTAGTCAAACAAACACACCATCAGCAATGCCACCACAACCAACGTGATGTTAAACTGCCAACTGTCACTCGCGCGGTTAGAACCCAAAAAACTAATGTTATACTGCCACCAGCGTTTATCACTATTCGACACAATCGAGAGGGACGCTCCCGCAAAAAGAACAAGCACTAATAACCGGAAGATCACGGCCGGCGCAATGCCCGCAGCCGCCCGAATCATCAGGTAGTTCACCACCGCTGTCACCAAAAAAACAATGAACGTGGCGGTCCCTACTCCAAAATGAAGCCCCTTAAAAAAGGTGGCTGCAAGCCAAAAGGCGGCCACTAATCCAATTCCTAGCAGCATAATAAACGAGGCCATAATTGTAATGATGCTTCGCCAGTAAAGCCCCTTCCCGAGCCACTGCTGGATTTCATGCCGCCGCCGAAGATACGTCCACCCAAAAACCAGGGTTCCACTTATAATCCCCAGTAAAATGGTTCCACTTGCGATTGACCACTGCCCCGCAAGCGGGACCTGGTAAATGTGCCGGTACCCGCCGAAGTACCCCAAAAAGAACAATGCACAAAGCACCGCCGGAATTAAGTAGTACAGCGGCGCTAACCGACTTTCAGCGGAGCGAAGGGGGCGAACCCGCAGTTCGGGCTGCCGGTTCCCATCCACCGTCACCATCACCCGATCCCCCGGTGAGACACCAATTCGTGATAACACCGTTGCCGGTAAACTAATTGTTCCCCGTTTTTCCTTCATCTGTTATCTGCTCCGTTTCTTCAGCTGGAAACCTAACGATTAATTTATAAATCGGTTGTCCCTTACTGCTAAACCGCTCTTCATACTCCGTCATAACGTTATCCGTTACTTCCGGATCGGCGTGAAGATCGAGCCACACCCGTTCAAAATGCAGGCCAAAATTATTCATGCTGGTAAGTGAGTACTCAAATAACCCCTGATTATCCGTTTTGAACTCAAGGTATCCGCCCGGAACAACAACCTGCTGATACTGTGCTAAAAACGTTTTATACGTTAACCGCCGCTTTTCGTGCCGGTTCTTAGGCCACGGGTCAGAAAAATTGAGGTACATTCCCGCTAATTCCGCTGGTGCAAAGATACTTGTCAGGGCAGCCCCGTCGGCAACAACTAGCTGCAGGTTCGGTAACTGAGCTTCCAGCTGCTTTTTTAAGGCAATTCCAACCGCAACCGGCTGCAGGTCAATTCCGATGTAGTTATTTTCTGGATGCCGTTTTGCCGTTTCGATAATAAAGCGGCCCTTTCCCATCCCCAATTCGAGGTAAAGGGGCGCTTGCCGCTCGAAGCGGGTTTGCCAAGCACCACGTAATTTTGCTGGTTCCGTTACAACGTACTGGGGATTGGCCGCGATTAACGGCCGGGCCCAAGGCTTATTTTTTAACCGCATAATTTCTCCTTAAATCTAGTTGTTAAAACACGGAAAGCTCCGGTCCAAACGATATGGAGGGAGCTTTCATTATTCCACTAAACAATCCATTTAACTAACATCCGGTGTGTGGTATCCGGAACCCTGCTCCGCTAACAGCGGTGCGACCCGTTTAAGCAGGAGAAGCGCTTGGTTCATTTCGTGATACCGCCCCGCATGGTGAGACGTTGCAATCCGCTGGACAAGCGTTCCGGTAGCGTACCAAAAAACCGCTTGCCGGCAGACCCGATCCGGAAAATGCCCATAATATTCGGTCAGCCAGTCATCCCACTGACCAAGCGGAACGTAATCAGCCAGGAGCATTCCCAAGTCAATCGCAGGGTCCGCAATAATTGCGTGGTCCCAATCAACCAGGTAAAGCTGCCCTACCGCTGATAACAACAGATTCCGGTGATTCAAATCGGTGTGACAAACCCGGTAATCCTGTTTAACCGTCCGCGGAATTTCCGTCTGAAGAAGCGTAACCGTCTGCTGAATCAACGGGTGTTCCTGAAGATCAACCGTTAACTGCGCAAGCACCCTTCTTAAAAAGGCACTTGGCGTCAGTACCTGACCGCCAACCTGGCGGAGCATACTGCGCAAAATATCAGAATGATGAACCCGGTATAATAGCCGCCGAACCCGCGAGGTTTTCATTTCTTCTTTGGTAAGGCACCGGCCGTTCAACCACTTCTGGGCAATTAACGTATCCCCGGAAGTCGTTCGCCGGGTCCAAATCAACCGGGGCGTAATTCCTTCAATTGAAAGAGCCGCAAGAAACGGTGACGGATTCCGTTTCAAGAAAATCCGCTGGTCCTGTTTAACTCCCATGTAGGCCGTCCCAGTGTCACCCTCAATCGGAAGGACCTGCCAGCCGTCATCCAATTCAAAGTCCATCCGGCACCGCTCCTTATCAACGTCAAATAACCACAATTAGTCTACAAACTTGTTATGTCCATGTCAAGCGTTTCTTCTGCCACGAAACCGTTGAAACACCGCGCTTAACAGGTAATTCTCGACCGCAATTAACACCCCGCTCAATCCGGCTAATTCTAAACTTCGCGTACCGCACAATACCGCTCCTGTAAAACAGATTACGGGAGCCCATGATAACCGGGAAAGGACACGCCGAACCGCCACTTTTCGCTGGGTCCACAACGACGGCGTGATGCGCACAAAGATTGCATCATCAAAGTGGTGTTCCAGCGGGAATAACTGAAAAATAATCAGGTAATCAATAATGACTGCAAGCGCCACCGCCAGCCATCCGTTATGGACAACCAGTACACCAACCGTTCCAACCAGTAGTAACCGGACAAACATCCCCAAATAATCACCACTCCGAACAAACGCCCTGGCAACTAAACCCTGCATTGCATCCTGCCCCGCAAGTAGCCGAACCATCCCGTCAGCCCACCGCCGGCGATGAGCCCGCACTGTTACCGTTGGCACGGTCACAAACAGATTAATAATGCGATAGAGCCGTTGCATGCGGTGTTGCTCGGTTGTAATGCTCCGCTGCCACTGGACCGTCCCCTGGTGGTGCGCCAGAACCGAGCCCCCAACTAACCAAGCAAAAATTACTACGAGTGCCAGCCACGGACTAACCAACATCACCAAGCCGCTTATTACGGGAAGCACGCCCCTAAAAATAAGCTGCTTTTGCCATCCGGCTTCATCAGGGCGCATACTCTGACAGTATCCCGCAGTAATTACCACTCCACGCATAATGATCAATCCCATAACAAAGAGCAGCACAGTTCCCTGGGAGATTGCCAAAACATGGTGTAACAGCGGAATAACAATAATGCCGCCAACTAACGGAACGCCCCAACCAACTGCCAAGTTATAGCGCCATGCCGTCTGCAGGTACCAGGTCATCCGGACGGTTTCTGGCCGCAAGAAGACCCAATCTGCGGGTTTCATCAACGTCATCCAGTGACCGAGGTTGGTAGTAATCACTACACAACACACGGTAATCAGGAGCGCTCCCCACTGAAGTTGACGGGTTACGGGTGTTCGGAGTAGCTGGGCGTATTCGTAGCCGATTCCCCCCAGTAAAAAAAGCACCGCAATGATGAAGTGGTCGTTAAAAATATACTTGGCGTACCGCAGTAATTCTTTATGGTAGGCGGTTAAGCGCTGGTGCCATACCTCATTCATGATGAACCGCCTCCTGGTTAAGGTGCAGGTAAATATCCTCTAGACTTGCATCCGGCATCGCAAGCTGCGTTTGAATTTCCGCGAGCGTTCCCGTTACCTGCATGTGCCCCTTTTGAATGAAGACAAACCGATCACACACCTGCTGGGCCGTCGGTAACACGTGCGTTGTCATCAGCACGGCCGTCCCATGCTGCTGCTTTTCCTTAATTAACGCGAGAAAGTCGTGAATTGCAACGGGATCAAGCCCCAAAAACGGTTCATCGACGATTAGTAACTTAGCATCAGTAATGAACGCACAAATAATCATTACCTTTTGCCGCATTCCCTTTGAAAAATTAACCGGCAACCAGTCAAGCCGATCAGTTAACCGGAACATCGTCAGTAACCGGTGGGCCCGCTCCCATGCTTGCTTTTCATCAAGACCATACGCCTTGATAGTTGTTTCAATGTGTTCCCGTAACGTTAATTCCGGGTACAATACCGGCGTTTCAGGAAGGTACGCAATCTGCCGGTGGTACGTGGTTGGATCCGCCGTCGCCGTAGTCCCTGCGACCTTAATCGTTCCCGAATGTGGTTGAAGGAGCCCAATAATGTGTTTAATGGTTGTCGATTTACCGGCACCGTTCAGTCCAATCAGTCCTACCAGTTCACCAGCAGCCACCTTAAAACTAATCCCGTTAAGCACCGGGATACGGGAATATCCCCCTACAAGATTGTCTACTTCAAGCACCATACCGTCCGACTCCTTCCAATATTGTCGATTGAATTATATCACAGCAGCCCGAGCCACTAGTGTATAATGGGGACAAAACTAATAAGGTGGCGATTAAAATGACCGATTGCATTTTCTGTCAAATTATTAACGGTGATATCCCAAGTGTAACGATCTATGAAGACAATCAGGTTAAGGCATTCCTTGACATTTCACAGGGGACACCCGGACACACCCTCCTTGTTCCTAAGAAGCATGTTCGCGATATTTTTGAATATGACGACCAGCTTGCCCAGGACGTCTTTCGGCACGTTCCCCTGATTGCCCGGGCAATCAAGGCTTCAAACCCTGCCATTCAAGGATTAAACATCGTCAACAATAACGGTGAGGTAGCCTACCAATCGGTGTTCCACTCTCACATTCACTTTGTTCCCCGGTATACCGATCATGATGATTTTGCAATGACGTTTAAGGATAATTCAGACAAGTACACAAACGCTGATTTACAGCAAATTGCTGATAACATCAAAGCACACCTGGAGGATTAACCATGAAACATCCCCTTACAACCGGATTAGTTTGGAGCGCCCTATTGTTGGGTGGCTATCACTACCGGAACGAAATCAACCGCGCAGTTACTAAAAACGCCGTTCGCCTCCGCATTATCGGTCGTGATTTTCAACAATTACTGGCTGCCGGCAAGGATGTCATTAACAACGGGCAGGCAGTAAAACAGGCCTGGGACCAACTTAATTCCTCGTCGTCTTTGACGAACGATTAGCAGCCAGAAAACAATCCTAAATATTAATCAAATTTTTCAATCCGTTTGGGTTAACCATACTCAACAGCGAATGATTATGGTACGATAGTGGCGTTACTTATTAACCAAGTTAGGATGTGAATAGTAGGATGACGAAAAAGAAATGGCTGGTCGGCGCAGCGGCCGTCCTCATGTCACTCGGCCTTGCATCGTGTTCAAAGACGGTTGCAACTACTTCCGGCGGAAAGATTACCGAGCAACAGTACTATGATAAAATGAAGCAGACCCCTGCTGGAAAACAGGTGCTTCAACAGATGATTCTTACCAAGGTGCTTGAAAAGGACTACGGCAAGCAGGTTACCCAAAAACAGGTAAACTCCGAGTTCAATGCCTATCAGAAACGCTACGGAAAGAACTTTGACACCGTTTTACAGCGGCAAAACCTAACGGAAGCAACCTTCAAGCAGCAAATTCGGTCTAACCTGCTTCTTCGGGCGGCAGTGAAGGCTAACACGACAATTACGCCAAAGATGCTCCGGCAACAATGGAAGGAATACCAACCGAACATTACGGTTGCCCGGATTGTGGTTAAAAACGAAGGCGATGCCAACAACATCATCGATCAGTTAAAACAAAACGGGACCTACGCTAACTTCTCAAAACTGGCAAAGAAGAATTCTATCGACAATCAAACAAAGAATGACGGTGGAAAGTTACCACCGTTTAATAACGAAACGTCTGGGTTAGACAATACGTTTAAGGATGCCGCCTTCAAGTTAAAACCGGGTAAGTTCACCGACAAACCGGTTAAAACGGACTACGGCTACGTCGTAATTTACTGCATTAAGCACCCAGCAAAGGGAAAGATGGCGAACCACAAGCAGGAATTACGCAACCAAATTATTAACGAACAAATGAATAACCAGGCCACCCTGCAACGGGTTGCCCAGAAGGTTCTCAAGAACGGAAACGTTCAGATTAAGGACAAAGACCTTAAGAATATCCTTTCTAATTACATTGGTGGGCAACAAAATCCCCAGTAATCCACTAAGAACATTGGTTAGAAAAGCTCCCCGGTAACATTGTGTTACCGGAGAGCTTTTTTTCATATACCGCTACTTATCATCCGGGGTGGCGTCCTGTTGCGGCCGGTAAAAACGCCGGTTATCTAAGCCAAAGATGCGGGCACTAAACTGCCCCTGCTCTGTTTGGGAAAGCGCCCCGTTTACCATCTGAATGGTTGCATCCAGATCATCAAGGTGGTGAAGAATTTCCGCTTCAAGCAAAGCCGGACGTTCAGGAGAACCGTATTCCAATAAGCCGTGGTGCGCAATCACCATGTGCCGTAGAAGAAGCGCGTCCTCACTATACTGATCAATTCCGATGGCGGCACACGTTTCAACAATCCGTTCATCAATCAAAACAATGTGCCCGAGCAGGTTCCCCGCAACCGTGTACTGCGTTGCAACCGGTCCGGTTAGTTCAACCGTTTTCCCCAAATCATGTAAAATCGCCCCTGCATAAAGCAGATCACGGCGAACATTCGGGTACTGTTCCCCAACCGCCTCGGCAAGCCGCAAAATCGACACCGTGTGGTATGCAAGTCCACCTAAAAAGGCATGATGGTTTGTCTTCGCCGCAGGATAGGTGAAGAAGGCATCATGAAACTGCCGTAACATAAACTCCACAATCCGCTGCCAGGTTGGGTTAGTAATCGCCTTAACGTACTGGTTGATTTCCCCTTCAAGCTGCTCTTGCGAACACGGTGCGGCAGGAATGAATGCCGCCGGATCATGGGGTTCATTTGCAGTGGTTAGCCGAAGATGATGCAACTTAATTTGCGGTTTGCCCTGGTACACGTCCCTTTTCCCCGTAACTAGCACAACTTTTCCTGGTTGAAAACGACTAATTTCATCGGGCTGAGCGTCCCAGTACTTTGCCGTAATGTCTCCTGACGGATCGCTGAAGGTGAACGCAATGTACTTATTCCCATTTTTAGCAACCCGCACATCAGCTGCCTTAATTACCATAAAAAGATTAACCTCATCCCCGTCAGCGTAATCGTAAATTTTTCGTTGCATGACCTTACTCTTCCTTCCTAATCAACAATTCGTTACGGAATATACCGTTGAATATAGCTTTTAGCAGTATTACCCCAGTTGCCAAGTTGCGTCTTTACGTGATCCCACCCGTTTTGGAGTTGGGTTTTAAAATGACTCCAACCACCTGCTCTGTCAGTTGATTGGGCATGATTACCGGCATCAAGCCGCTGCATCTTCGTTGCCGCATCCGTCACGGTAAACTTGGTACCAGCAGTGTACGGGAGAATATCCTCCATTGATTGTTTAAAGAGACTCGTCCCGTTACGCATCCCAGTAATTGGGAATGGCGTTCCATTATCAAAACCAACCCACGTCGCGAGTACAACGTCTGGCGTATAACCAATGTACCAACTATCTTTTTGACTCATTGGGGGCGCATCCTTAGTCGTTGCCTGCGCCGTCCCACCCTTCCCGGCAATTTCGTATCCGGTAGGCTTAGCGTCTTTCCCCACACCAACCTTATAGGTATCAATCATCATGCTGGTCATTACGTTGGCATCATGACGGGACATCAGCCGCTTTGCCCGCAGCGGTTTTTTTCGACGAACAACGTGGCCGTCCGCATCCACAATCTTGGTAATAAAGTGCGGTTGCTCCTTCACCCCACCGTTATCAAATGCACAGTATGCCGCCGCCATCTGGTACGGCGAGACACCCTTTGATAAACCACCAAGGGGTAAGGTGAGGTTTTCGTCCCGCTTAGTGACCGGAATCCCAAACCGTTTGGCCATCGCGTATCCCTTCTGAACACCAATCCTGTTGAGCAGCCATACCGCACTGGTATTCTTACTTTGCGCTAAGGCTGAGTACAGCGGCAACTTCCCAACACACACATTATTCCAGTTATGTGGCGTGTAATGGTTAGATCCATACGATTCGATTCGGTCAGGAATCATCGAATCATAGTGATACCCGCTCTGAATTGCCGGCAAGTAAACAGCAATGGGTTTCATTGTTGATGCTGGTGAACGCGATAACTGCGTTGCCCGGTTATAGCCCCGGAAAACGTGGGACCCCTGCCGGCCACCAACAGCCGCCGTTACCCCACCGGTTTTGGGATTCATCGCAATTGCCGCTCCCTGCGCCCTTACCCCGTTCTGGCTGACCGGGAACAAATCAGGGTTTGCAAAATTGCGTTGCAGTTGCCGCTGGTAGTTTTGGTTCAAACTCGTATAAATCTTATATCCCCGGTTCATAATCTGCTGTTCGGATAAACCATAATCCCGGTGGGCTTCACTAATTACCGCGTCAAAGTAATACGGATAACGGTATCCCGAATGATAGTGGAACGTATTCCGGGTAATTATCGGCGTTTTCTGGTACCGGCGCATCTGCCGCGCAGTTAGTTTATGGTTTTCATACATAAACTGTAAAACAAGGTTCCGTCGTGCCAAAGCAGCCTTCGGGTGATCAACCGGGTTAAACCCGTTAGGATTCGTCAACATTCCCGCCAATACCGCGGCTTGGGGAACGGTTAGGTCGCGGGCATGCACCCCAAAATAGCGCTTAGCCGCGTCCTCAACCCCCCAAACACCCTTTCCAAAGTAGGCGTTATTCAGGTACATCGTAAATATTTGGCGCTTACTATAATCGTTTTCAACCTGCACGGAAATAAACAGCTCCTTGGCTTTCCGGCTAAAGGTCTGTTCCTGCGATAAAAAGGCATTCTTTACCAGTTGCTGTGTAAGGGTGCTTCCCCCACCGCTGATATAATCACGCCCGAGTAAGCGGTTTTTAACATACGAAAGGGCCGCCCGCCCGATTCCCTTAACCGAAAAGCCGTACTCGTGGTAAAAATTCCGGTCCTCAGTTGATAACACGGCGTTTTGCATGTTCGGTGAAATCCGGTTAAGCGGCTCCCACGTCCCTTTCTGAGAATAGAGCGTCCCCGCCTTATTCCCGTTTTCATCATAAATAACAGTGTTCTGCTCAAGCGCATTCTTTAATTCCCGCACGTGCGCCGTTTTCGCAATATATACAAGCCGGACACTCGTAATCAAAAAACAGCTTAAAAAAACAATTAACAGCCACTTTCCTAATTGAAACCGGTGCCACTTCTCCTTGAACCATCGCCAAAATTGCGCACCAAACTGGTCATCATTTTCCCGTTCAGTTTGCCTTTTCATTAATTCTCATCGTCCTCCAACCATCATTAACTAGCCGGCTGTAAGCGTTGAATAAGGTGTGTTGCGGCAGTTCGCGATTGACTAATCACCACAACAGTATCATAACCAGCAAGCGTGCCGATTACCTCTGGAAATGAACTCTCGTCCAGTAAAACACCTAATAAATCAGCATCTTGGGGTGCGGTTTTAATAACGCACAGGAACTCGACCTGCGTAATGGTTAAAATTAAATCCATTATATCCGCACGGGGCTGCCCCTGGCGTCCCTTGGCGGAAACATAGGTACTCGTTCCGTCGGCCAATTTTTCCTTGACTACCCCCATTTCACGTAGGTCGTTTGAGATCGTTCCCTGGGTAACGGTTACCCCCCGCTTCGTCATTAATTGAAGAAGCTGCTTTTGGGTTCGAACGTGATTTTGCTCAATGAGGTGCCTAATCAATTCTTGCCGCTGATTCTTCTTCATACGATCTCCCCCGCGCTAAATATAGGCACATTATAACAATTTTCGGGGTAATTAGCGAAAAAGTTCATCATCATCCATTGCTAAAAAACGAGCGGTCAATACAATTCCATCGCTGGTTCGTTCAACTAAACGTAAGTCCTCTAAGAGCTTAATGTTCTTCGTCAATGTTGCCCGTGAAATACACGCTAACCGGGATAAAACCCCGCCCGTTACCGTCACTGGTAAAACACAGCTTCCATCGGAATTCTGGCCTAGGTGCTTTCCTAAATACTGCAACACTTTTCGGACCCGAAGCCGAACCACGGGGCTTTCCTCGTATTCTACCAGTTGCCGAAACATCCGAAATTGATGGTACAAGTCCCGCGCCAATTCGCGCTGAAAAGCAGAACTATTTTCAAGAAGAACCCTCACAATCTTCTGGGGAAAAACAATCACCTGAACGACCGGTGAATATACCTGAACCTCAACCGGATAATGGGAATGATTCGGTTGATAAACATCGTGTGGAAAATAATGGTGGGCTGACAAAAGGGTGGTCAGCCGGTTGCCTGCAATGTCAGTCGTTGCCATCCCGACAATTCCCCGAGCAATATAGTATAGGTTATGGTGTTGGGGATGTTCATGACAAATAATTTCACGTCGTCCGTATTCAATAACCTGAACCTCAGGACTGTAAAAAAGAAACGACTGTTCGGTCGGGGTAAAGATTGCTACCCGTTTAAAATATTCGTCCAGGATTTCCCGGCGTTTTGTACTATTAATTATTTTCGCCACCTCCAATGGGATTTAATACCATTACTGGCACTCGCTAAGAAACAGCTATGTTATGAGCATACAACAGTCCGTCCATTTCGCCCAATATTATTTTTGCCGCAAATTGTGAATTTTTTGTGGAAATGATTCATAAGCACTAATTCTTTTCACCCCCGCATTGCAACTTTATTAACCGACCAGTAGAATTAATTAGGAATACTAGTTAATTTGGGAGGTACCTTATGATCACCCTTGCTGGCGTAATTGGGTCGGGGAAATCATCCCTCACCCGCATTCTCGCCGATGAATTACACACAACCCCGTTCTTTGAGCCCGTTGCGGACAACCCCGTCCTCCCCCTCTTTTATAAGGGAAATGAACAGGCCGCTAAGGCGCGGGCAAATGGCAATCCAAATGCATCGAACCCGTACACATACCTACTTCAAACCTTTTTTATCAATCGCCGATTTGCAATGATAAAAAAGGCAATCCAGGGGCGAAATAATATCCTTGACCGGTCGATTCTTGAAGACGAAATGTTCATGAAAATGAATACGGATATGGGAAACGCAACGCACCTTGAGTTCTCAGTGTACGAAGAACTCCTGCACAACATGTTGGCCGAGCTTGATGCTATGAAACCCACTAATACGCATGATCTACTAATTTATATCCGGGTTTCATACGATACCATGATTCACCGGATTGAAAAACGGGGTCGGGATTACGAGCAAATCAGTACGGATCCGTCCCTCGTTGAGTACTACCACACCCTCCTGCAATACTATGCAGACTGGGAAAAGAATTATAACCGGAGTGCAATGATGGTAATCGACGGTGACCAGTATGATTTTGTTGAACGCCCCGCAGACCGCAACCTGTTACTTGACCAAATTGAGCAGCAGCTGGTCGACCTCGGGACTCTGTCCTCACAAGAAGCCGCTGACCTTCACCAGCACCGGCAAATTTAAGGGAGTAATTGATTATTATGGCACTTATCATTGGAACGTTTCTTGTCCTGGGATGTATCTATTTCTGGACGCTTTTTCTCGCTGATATCCGCCACCACTGGCACAGCGTCAACCAACCCGGCAAATGGGTTACGGCGGGAATCGGTTTTATCGCCAATTTTTTAGATTCTCTCGGGATTGGTAGCTTTGCAGTCGCAACGCTGGGGTTAAAGATGACGCGTTCTCTCAAAAATGACCGGCTTCTTCCTGGAACATTAAACGTTAGTTGTACGGCTGCCGTTTTATTGGAAGCGACCCTTTTCGCTAAAACCATCAAGGTCGATGGACTAACCTTAATTAGCATGGTGCTCGCCGCCGTGATTGGTGCGTCAATTGGTTCCCGGATAATCGCCCGCTTTAACGAACGGCACATCCGGATTATTATGGGAATTGCGCTGTTAGCAACTGCAGGCCTAATGACACTCCAAATTACTGGTGTGATGGCAACGCTTGGTCAAGGAAACACCGCTACCGGATTGACTGGGGGGCGTCTCTTACTGGGCATCGGCGGAAACTTTATTCTGGGAGCGTTAATGACTGCGGGAATTGGCTTATACGCTCCGTGCATGGCCCTGACCTACCTCCTTGGGCTGACACCGGCGTGTGCCTTCCCAATTATGATGACGTCCTGTGCCCTGCTTCAACCGGTCGCTAGCCGGGAGTTTATCAAGAACGAAGACTACGACCGAAAGGCCTCTTTCTGGATTGCCCTTGGCGCAATCCCCGGGGTAATCATCGCCGTTACCCTCTTCAAGAATTTAAATACCCGGCTGTTAACCTGGTTAGTTATTGGCATTTTAATCTACACTGCAGGGATGATGCTTTACCGGGGAATACGGCCCGCACCATCACACTAATAATTAGAAAAAAACTAGTTAATAAGCGGTTCATAAAACCTAGAATGATTTTATGAACCGCTTTTACTATCAGGTTTTCAATTAGTAATAACGGAGGCTTCACCTTCCGTGACAGCCTCCGTTTGCCCTATTCAACTATTTATTGCGCACCAATTTGATAACCGTTCCGTAACCGTGTAACATCATGTACTTTGGCCCCACTGATACGCGCACAATCTGGGGTTCAAAGCGAACATTGATGACGCCGTCACCTTCCTTGGTAACCGCCCGTTCAATTAACTTGGACTTAACTTCGGTATATAGCTCGTCGTACTGGTCCACCGCATCAATTTCTTCTGCGGTAAGCGTTCGTTTAACGGTTGCATTCACAATTCCCTTAATTGCGTATGCATTGTTAATTCCACCAGTTGTTAAAAACATCGCAGTTCACCTCACAGATTGATAGCTCTAACTATACGGCTAAATGATTCGGGTGGGACTCGAACCCACGACAACCCGCTTAGAAGGCGGATGCTCTATCCAGCTGAGCTACCGAACCATAAAACTACCGGAACATTATACTTAATCATTCCCGGTAGTGTCAATTAACCAAACATCGTCACGTACTTCATTTCAACCGTTACCGGATCAAGCCGCAAGCGGGAAAAACCAAACTTTAAGAAAACGTGCCACGCCCGTACAAACGGTTGATGACGGTGTTCAAAATAACTTTTATTAAGCTGCTGTTGCATAATCAAGTACACTGCGTTATCCGAATCATTTGTCCACTTTCCCTGAAAAGCCGCTAACTGTTGCTCGTCAATAAACAAAAATGACGTCCACTGCTTATCATTAGCAACTGCTAGAAAAGCCCGTAACGCTTCGCAATAGGCAGCCACCAGTTGATCCGCTAATTCTTCTTGTTGGCGCACTAGCGGCATGAGGTCTGCTAACGCAACGTTTAGCGCAACCATTCCACTCGCCCACCGTTCACTTTCTGAAGGGTGTTTGACCGGAAGAATAGACCGGTCCTCACTTTGGTACGCTAACCGCGCCATCCGTGCAATATCCACCTAAACCACTCCTAATCGCCGAAATAACAAGAATCCGCTGCAATTTCAAGGGTTTCAATGTTCTCCATGTACCAGTCCCGTAAAAACTCGTACTTAAAAAGCAAGTCGAACCACGAAACCTGCTGTTGATCATCCGTGACAATTAACCCCCACTGGGCGGCCTCTCTATTAGGGTCGGCGGTAATCTGGACGCTCGTTCCCATTCCTAAGTCCAAAACGGCATCGTTTGCTCCGCTGGTCGTTAGCATTCGGCCTGCATTTGAAGCTAAGATGAAGAGCTTATCAAGCGCCTGTTCCGGCCGTCCGACCTGACGGAAGGGATGGAAATGGCCGTTTGCCGGGTCAAGAACGCTGAAATCAACATCAAAGTCAAAGTCCTGCTGAAGGTACTGGCCAACCGCTAACAGGTACTTTTCAAACCGGTGAATAACCTCGAAGTGATAACGCTTGGTATAGTCTAAAACCATCAGATTCGTTACGGCATGACTATTAATTCGCATCACTTTTTCTTGGAAGTTTAAGTAAAACAAGGCGTTCCCTGTCGTGCGTTCAGTGTAATACGCCCCCTGCTCAGCTTCATCAGCAAAGGTAAATGCAAAGTGCCCATCCGCCGTAATTTCAGGGAATTCATGGTAAAGCTCATCAGCATCCTCGTCAGCCCGAAGCGTAACGGTCTCATTCTGGTGCTGTTGCAGTAACCGATTAAGAAAAATTAAGTAGTAGTCAGCCTTGCTAAACTGCTGAGGATAGACAAGGTAGGCTGAATTCAACTGAAATGCTGTCAACTTATCAGCAGCCGCAAGTAATTCATGCGGATCCGTGGTTGTAATTAACTGATCCAACTGCCGGGTAAAATCTAATCCCTTATTCAGTTCCCGCTTGAGCTGCTCATTATAATTCATCAGCCGCCCAGTTGTACTGAGTTCATCGCCCTGTTCGCGCGGATTAGTTACCCGTTTTTCCTGTTCGTCACTCATTTTGATCACCTACACCCTAGTCCTGAGCCGCAATTAACTGAGCAATGTAGTCCCGGTACAGCGAATTATTCCGCTGTTCAAAACTCTTGAAGCTCCCAAACTGATCAACAATACTCTGCTTTTCGTAGCCGATTAGTGTATCCTCTTTTGATAACGCCAACACTTTCTCATTATTCTGCTTAATCTTGTCATAAGCATTATCAGCTTCTTCATCCAATGCGGTTAGGTGCGATAACTCCGCATTCAGTTGCTGTTTTTCATCGCGTTGCTTAGCTCCGCCAAAAAACATGCCCTTCTCCTGCGAAAGCTGCCGAATCTGTGTCCGAATTTCAGCCTTCCGCTGATCACGCTTATCTTGCTCGTCAATCAGCTGTTGTAAGCGGTCGTTTTCCTGGGAAAGATCATCAATTTGGTCGCTATTATAGCGTTTATGCTCCGCCTCAAGGGCAAAAGCCGTGGCTACCTTTTCATATTCTTCATCATTGAAAACCAGCTTAACGTTAAGCACGTCAAGCGTTCCAAATAAGCGCCGCCCCCACCAGTTACCAAAGTAGAATTGGTACTGTCCTTCCGGGGCCTCTTCAAAATAGAAGAACGGGTAAACCTTGTGTAAATATTCAACCAGTCTGGTACTTAGGAAAGAGCTTAATTCGGGAAATACGTCGCTGATTAACGTCGTATTATCCGGTTGCCCCTCGTCATCCTTCTTCTGGATTTCGTGGTCATACCGTTGCTGGTCAATCAGCGCATACACCTGCCGGTCGTCATGCGCTTCAATTGCCTGTTGGAGTTGCTGTAAAAAGTCAATTTTGCTTGTTACTTTATTTACTAACGGTTGCGTTTCCGTTGAGTTGATGTCCGCATTACTCATCGAACTTCTCCTTTAAACCTTTGATTTCTCAAAGTTACTACAATCTTTATTTTACAAGATCTAACGCCGTTATCAAACCCGTCATTTCTCAAAAACCTTAATTTTCCCGGTGTTCATATTGTCGAATGTGATTATGAACACCAGTAAAGACAAAGTCAGCCGGATCATCATCCGCATTAAGGACACACTCTGCCGGGCCATGAACGGCAGCATCATATAATTTTTCATATTCCGGAACACTAACCTGTTTCCGACTAGCAAGCGCCTGCCCCGTTGGTTTAGTTGTAAACTGGGCGGCAAATCCCGGCTGAAGAATTCCAGAATAAAATTCACCTTCTGCCCCAGAGCCATAGCTGTACAACCCAATGCGGTCGCCCGCCCGCAGCGTTGTACTATTTTCCAATAATGAAATTAAGCTTAAGTATAATGAACCAGTATACAGATTACCAACCTGGCTTCCGTACTCCCGGGCGGCTTCAAATTGTTGGGCCAGCCGGGCGCCAACCTTTGGATCAGCATCGGCAATTAGCTGACGTAATCCCTTTAATCCCAGTTTGGTAAACGGAAGGTGGAATAGTAACGCGGCAAAATCGTCCAGGGTCCGGCCATTCATTTTCTGATAGTGCGCAAACGTGTCGGCCAAGAAGTCTAAATAAACTTCGGTCGAATATTTGCCGTCTACAAACGCAGCGTCACACCCAAACGGCCGCCAAAAGTCCATAATATCCTTTGTAACCACAGCAGCATCATCCTCAAGGGCTAAAATCCGGGGATTTACCCGGACAGTCATTGCGACTGCACCGCCCCCTTGAGTTGGTTCTCCTGGAGTATCCAAACCGTACCGGGCAATGTCTGCAGCAATGACTAACACAACCTGCTCTGGATGAAGGGCGATCTGCCCCTTTGCTAACTGTAATCCAGCTGTTCCCGTATAACATGCCTGCTTTAATTCAGCAACGCGGACATGCGGATCAAGGTCAAGAAGGCGAATTAATGGTGCCGCCGCTGACTTCGAATTATCGACTGCTGATTCCGTTGCAAACATGATCATTCCTAAATGGTCCCGCTCTTCGGGGCCTAACACCTTTTTAGCTGCACTGGCTGCTAACGTTACAATATCCTGTGTTGGGGGAATAACAGCCATTTTCTTTTGCCCAATCCCGATTAAATACTTATTAGGATCCTCGTGCCGTGCGTGAGCTAACTCCGCCATATCAACGAACTGATTACTCGTCGCAAACGCAATTCGATCAATACCAATCTTCATCTCTGAACCCTCCCGAAACTCATGCTGTCAATAATCATAGCACAAATTAATTCCTAACCTATAAATAACCCCTACTGTAAACTACGGTATAATGAGGGTAATCTGACAACGAAAGGACAAATTTATTATGGAAGAAGCTGTTCATCTTAACGTCAGTGGTCTTGTTCAGGGAGTCGGGTTCCGGTACAGTACTAAGGCCCTTGCCGATGAACTCGGAATTACGGGGACCGTTTGCAACCTTCCAGACGGAACGGTTGACATCATTGCACAGGGGGACGCGCAAACCGTCCACCAGTTCATTGAAAAAGTGCGGGCATGCCCGACTCCCGCAGGACACGTTACGCACCTAACAAGCAAAAAAATTGCCCCTGCTTCCTATAATGATTTCCGGGTAACGTACTATTAGCCTGGTTGAAAACCACGCCTTATTCGGAGTACAGTATTAGGCGGTATTAATTAACCCACGAAAGGATAATTTTAATCGTATGAAACACAAAAAAAAGTTGCTAGCCGTAGCGACAATCAGTAGTATTGCGCTTCTTCTAGGTGGCTGTGTTCGCCGGGACGCACACGGGCACCCGGTGGGCTGGACGTATACCCACCTTGCAGTTCCAACCCAACACCTTCTGAATTGGTTGGCCCACCTCCTAGGAGGAAGCTACGGGTGGTCCATTATTTTAATCACGTTTGCCGTTCGGCTTATTTTGATGCCAATTATGGTGCAACAGTCGAAAAAAGCAACCGTGCAGCAGGTTAAAATGCAGGCAATTCAGCCATACATGCAGCAAATTCAGGAAAAGATGCAGCACGTTTCATCCCAGGATGAACAGATGGCTCTTAGTCAGCAATTAATGCAACTATACAAGCGGAATGATATTTCGATGACGGGTGGGATGGGCTGCCTGCCACTGTTGATTCAGTTGCCGATTTTCGCCGCCCTATACGCCGCCATCCAGTACTCGCCCGAGCTATCCCGGTCAACCTTTATGGGGGTCAACCTGGGACACCGGTGCTTCTGGCTTGTGATGCTGTCGTTTCTGATTTACGCCCTTCAAGGATGGCTCGCAACGATCGGCGTCCCAAAGGAACAAAAGAAAATGATGAGCGCCATGATGCTTTATTCCCCAATAATGATTGGTTTCATGACCTACATTTCACCGGCGGGATTAGGCCTGTACTTCTTTGTGGGAGGAATTTTTGCCTGCCTGCAAACACTAATCATCGTTTTAATGCGGCCCCGAATTGAAAAACGACTCGCAGCCGAGTTCGAAGTGGTTCCTCCAGAACCAATCACCCTGCCTAAGGAAGAACCGGCTGAACACGAACAACAGCCGACTGGTCCAAGTAACCGGGAACGGAATGCGGGAAAACAGCACCGGCAACCATCAAGGGAAAATGAACCCCGGAAGAATGCCACGGCAAACCAACCACACCAGCTGTCAAACCGCGAACGGAATGCCGGCAAACAACACCGAAAAGAATAGTTTAACAAGACGCAAAATAACCGTGGTGGAAGTGATTAACTTCCATCACGGTTATTTAGTTAGGGGCAGATTACTCGATGGAGATAAGAACTAAACTGGTTTCTCATCTTCACCATTAGTTACCCGTTATTCGGTTTAGCAAGGGGCAGGGTTATCCGAAAAAGAGAACCATGGCCTGGAGCACTTTCAACGGTAATTTCGCCGTGATACCCCTCAACAAGCCGCTGAGCAATTGCCAAGCCAAGCCCGTTACCGCCCTTATCGCGACTCCGCGCCTTATCCACCCGGTAAAACCGGTTAAATATCTTTTTAATGTTTTCGGGAGCAATTCCTTCCCCAAAATCCTGAACAACAACCTGCACACTTCGTTCGTCTCGGTCCATGGAAACATGAACTTCCTTGCGCTTTTGGGAGTACTTCACGGCGTTATCCAGTAAGATGATTAAAATCTGTTCAAAATGATTCCGGTAAATGTTAACCATTGTTGGCCCGGTTAGCTCGTTGTCCAGCACGAAATCAAAGTCCGAGTGAATCATTTGAATGTTATTAAACGTTTGAATTCCAACTTCCCGGACGTCCGTTAGCTCATCCCCAAAGTGAACCTCAATCTGTTCAGCCCGGGTTAGATCAAGCATCTCCTGGACGAGGCTCTTCATCCGGTTGATTTCCTGTAACGACGCGCTAATTGACTCCGTTAGAATCTCAGGGTCGTCTTTCCCCCACCTGTTTAACATGTCCAAGTGGCCTTGAATAATGGCTACCGGTGTTCGGAGCTCATGGGAAACATCCTCAACGAACTGTTGCTGCTGTTCAACGTACCGGTTCATCCTGTTCAACATATCATTAAACAGCACGGCAAGCTCCGTGAGTTCATCATTTGCTGGCATTACCGGAACGCGAACGTTGGCCAAAGCCTGGCCCTCATCATCAGCGTTAATCTTACCAATTGTCGTATTAATCGCATCGATGGGGCGAATAAACCACGCCGCTAGTCCGTAAGCCAATAAGGCACTCGCAAACGCAGCGGTCACCCCTAAGATTAAAAACGTAATTGCTAGCCGAATGCGCGTTTGATCATACGCCTGTAACTGCCGTTCAACCTGCACGTATCCCCGTAACCGACCGTCCTTTCCCCGAATGGACCGTTTTAACGTCAATACAGTATGGTGTCGAATCATGCTAACCCGTTCTTCGGGAGCCTGCTTGTAAAACGATACTGCCGGTTTATGCGTTGTAAACAATTGCCGTCCCGTTGGCGCGTACACCGTCGCACAAAGATTCCGCTGGGCAAGGGTTGAGTACACATCATGACGATAATTGCCCGTTTGGTGTTGGCGCCCAAGAGCCGTCCGCACAGCTGCTGGTGTCATTTCAGTGGTTGTGTCTAGCCGACTGGTGACCGTCTGCATTACGGCCTGCGTTTCTTGGCGCTGTTCCCGCAGCAGTAAACTCGAGAAGCTTTGGAAGAGGAGCAGGGCAAAGACGGCAAAAATCACCAGTACACCGAGCCCGGTTCCGACCGCCCACTTCGCCTTGATCGATATAAAGCGCCGTTGCGGGGTTTGCTGATTTTCAACGTGTGCCATCATTACGACCGCATTACGTATCCGGTTCCCCGAACAGTCTGAATATAGCTATCCTCTCCCGGGCGGTCAATCTTATTGCGGAGATACCGAATATAAACATCGACAACGTTCGTTTCAATCTGACTTTCGTAGCCCCATACCTTCCGTAGGAGTACATCCCGTGCCAGAACAACGTTGACGTTTTCCATCAAAACGAGCAGCAGTTCGTATTCCCGCTTAGTTAATTCGATGACCTCATCCCCGCGCCGTACAATTCGGTTCTCCTTTTCAATCGTGAGGTCCTTAAACTTAACTAACGTCTGCTGGTTTTCGTTTTGAGCACTTTCCAGCTTGACCCGCCGAAGAACCGCCCGCAACCGTGCTAACAGCTCTTCAATCGCAAACGGCTTGACAATGTAGTCATCCGCACCATGGTCCAACCCTGAAACGCGGTCAATGACTGAATCCCGGGCCGTCATCATAATAATCGGGGTCGTCTTTACCTGGCGAATCCGCCGGCAGACTTCCAATCCGTTTAATTCTGGGAGCATTAAGTCAAGTAAAATAGCGTCCCAGTCCTCATTTAGGGCCATCTCCAGTCCTTCCCGCCCGTTCTTACATGCGGCCGTTTCATAACCTTCATGTTGTAGTTCCAGTTCAACAAACCGGGCAAGGTTTTTTTCATCCTCAATAATTAAAATCCGGCTCATTCTATCACTCCTATTAGGTTCCAATGAACCCGTATTATCCATTGTCATCGCCTATTTTACCATTGTTATTAGTAAATTCATAACATCATTAATAAGCAAATCCCCCGCCCGCTATCTCCTATAAGACAGATGAGATAACAAAGCGGAGGATCCTGTATTAGTCTAAGAAAATACCATTACTCTTCGTGGTACCACTTGTAATGGAACGTCCCTTCCCGATCGTTCCGCTCGTACGTGTGTGCCCCGAAGTAGTCCCGTTGCGCCTGAATCATGTTGGCCGGGAGAACTGCTGACCGGTACTGGTCATAGTACGTAATTGCAGCTGTGTATCCCGGACACGGCACTCCCGCTTGAACAGCCAGTGTCGCAATCTTCCGGGCTGCCTGCTGGTAATCAGCAGCGATCTTCGTAAAGTACGGATCAAGCAACAGGTTTTTCAACTGAGCATCGCGGGCAAACGCATCGGTAATCTTCTGGAGGAACTGAGCCCGAATAATGCAACCGTTCCGCCAAATCTTCGCTAAATTGCCGTAATTAATGTTCCAGTCATAGTGCTCCGAAGCAACCCGAATTTGTTCAAAGCCCTGCGCGTAACTCATAATCTTGCTGAAGTAGAGCGCCTGCCGCAACTGATCAATGACCTGCTTCTTATCTAGGCCACTCACATCAAACTTGGCTGGAGCCGCAAGCTGCTTGCTTGCCGTTACCCGTTCGTCCTTCATTGCAGAAATGTACCGGGCGTAAACTGATTCAGTGATTAAGGACTGCGGTACCCCTAATTCCAGCGCACTCTGGGAACTCCACTTGCCGGTTCCCTTGTTTCCTGCTCGGTCTAAGATAACGTCAATCACCGGCTTGCCAGTATCTAAGTCATCCGGACAAATCAAAATCTTTGCCGTAATATCAATCAGATAACTATTAAGCTCTGAGTCCCGCCAGTCATTAAAGACGTCAGCAATTTCCGCAACACTCATCCCTAACAGGTTCCGCATGATATTGTAGCTTTCAGCGATTAATTCCATATCGCCGTACTCAATTCCGTTGTGCACCATCTTAACGTAGTGCCCTGCCCCGTTAGGTCCAATATACGTAACACATGGTTCACCATCATCCGCCTTAGCAGCAATCTGCTTAAGAATTGGCGCAACCAAGTCGTAGGCTTCCCGCTGCCCACCAGGCATCAGGGAAGGGCCATGAAGGGCGCCCTTTTGGCCACCAGAAGTTCCCATTCCGATAAAATTGATGCCAGAATTATCCAGTTCCTTGTTCCGCCGGATCGTATCCTTAAAGAAGGTGTTCCCCCCATCAATTAAAATGTCCCCCTTATCCAGGTAAGGTAACAGGTTATGGATGGTGGAATCCGTTGGCGCACCCGCCTTAACCATCATCAAAATCTTGCGCGGCCGTTCGAGTGAGTTAACAAAATCCTCGATTGAGTAACTTGGAACAAATCGTTTATCCGGATGATCCGCCATTGCCTTCTTTGTGTAATTTGAGTCCCAATCATATACGGCAACGGTGTACCCCTTATCTTCAATGTTAAGCGCGAGGTTCTTCCCCATCACTGCCATTCCTACAACACCAATTTGTGGTTTATCCATTAAAACGGCCTCCTAGTCCTTCGTTGTGGTTTTACTTGTTGTTTTTTCTTTCTTCCGCTTAATTGCGGGGCCTTTTTTACCAAGCACAGTGTCCCGCGTAATTGTAACCTGCGTAATGTCATCATGGCTTGGAATATCGTACATCACGTCCCGCATCGTCGCTTCAATGATTGACCGTAATCCCCGGGCACCGGTGTTCCGCTCAATTGCCTGGTGGGCCATCTCCTGCAATGCGTCATCATCAAACTTCAACTTAACCCCGTCAAGTTCAAGCAACCGTTGGTACTGCTTGACTAGCGCATTCTTTGGCTCCTTAAGGATCCGCACTAAGTCATCCTGCGTTAACTTTTCAAGGGCCGTTAAAATTGGCAACCGCCCAATAAATTCAGGAATCAACCCAAATTTCAGGAGATCCTCCGGAATCACCTGCTGCATAATGCTCTTGGAATCATCCAGCTGATTCTTAGAGTCCGTTCCAAACCCAATTGTCTTATCTCCTAGCCGGTTTTTGACAATTGTTTCAATGCCATCAAACGCCCCCCCAACAATAAAGAGGATGTTGGTTGTATCTACCTGGATAAATTCCTGCTGCGGGTGTTTCCGGCCTCCCTGCGGCGGAACGTTAGCGATGGTTCCTTCCAGAATTTTTAACAGAGCCTGTTGGACCCCTTCACCCGATACATCCCGCGTAATCGAAACGTTCTCGCTCTTCTTCGCAATCTTATCAATTTCGTCAATGTAAATAATCCCGTGTTGGGCGCGCTCAACGTCGTAATCGGCGTTCTGGAGAAGCTTCAGTAGAATATTTTCAACGTCTTCCCCAACATACCCCGCCTCAGTTAGAGTCGTTGCATCAGCAATTGCAAACGGAACGTTTAACATTCGCGCTAAGTTTTGAGCCATAAAGGTTTTTCCTGAACCCGTTGGTCCTACTAAACAAATATTACTCTTCTGGAGTTCAGTGTCATTATCATCAGCATCCAGAGCCGCATTAATCCGCTTATAGTGATTATAAACAGCAACTGCAAGGGTCTTTTTCGTTTCAGTTTGACCAATGACGTACTGATCAAGGAAAGCAACGATCTCCCGGGGCGTTGGAATCCGCCCTAACTCTTCCTTCGTCTGGGCCTTTCGCTCATCCGTAATAATTGCCTGTGCAAGCGCAACGCATTCATTACAAATGAAAACCCCCGGGCCAGAGATCATGCTTTCAACCTGATCTTCGGTCTTACCACAGAAAGAACAGGTCGCAACTGTCTTTGTATTCTCCTTATCTTCTTGCATCAACAAACCTCTCCCCTGGTTAAACTTCCCCTTTATTCTAGCAAAAAAGGCTTTTAGGTGCTATCCGAACAACCCATCATTCACTGATTTCTTCGTTCATACACAAAACCCCGTAAAGGCTTAATTCCTCTACGGGGTCAACCGTCAAAGCTCCTCGTAAAGGGTTACTTTGACTTCTTGTCGTCCTTTGATTCCTTCTTAGTCTGCTTAGCAGAGTCCGTGATTTCATCAACAACCTTCCGGATGGCAATATCATGCTTTAACATGTCATCTGAAAGCGCAGAACGAACGGCCTTAACGTCCATGTCGTACTGATCTGCAAGGCTCTTCAACTCATCATTGATTTCGTCTTCTGACGGATCAATCTTTTCTTCAGCAACGATTGCTTCCAGAACAAGGTTGGTCTTAACCCGCTTTTCGGCACCTTCCCGCAGGTTCTTGCGCATTTCTTCTTCGGAAGTGCCCGTCAGCTTGAAGTACATGTCCGGAGTAACACCCTGCTGCTGCATTCCAGCGAAGTACTGGTCCATTTGCCGCTGAACGTCATCCTCAATCATCTGTTCTGGGATGTCACCAATTTTGGCGTTTGCAACTGCTTCATCAATTGCTTCGTCCTGGATAGCTTCCCGGGCAGCCTGAACCTTCTGCTCCTTGAGCTCGTCCTTGATCTTTGCCTTTAATTCTTCAAGAGAATCAACGTCTTCATCAACGTCCTTGGCAAACTCATCGTCAAGTTCTGGTAATTCCTTCTCCTTAACTTCGTGGATTTCCGTTTCAAAGACGGCGTCCTTGCCTTGGAGATCCTTAGCCTGGTAATCGTCCGGGAACGTTACCTTAACTTCAACCTTGTCGCCGGCCTTGTGACCAATTAACTGGTCTTCAAAGCCAGGGATAAAGGTGTTTGAACCTAATTCAAGGGAGTAGTTGTCTGCCTTGCCGCCTTCAAACGATTCGCCGTCAACCTTACCGTCAAAATCAATCACAACGGTGTCACCCTTTTCAGCAGGCTGGTCTTCCTTTAAAACGAGCTCCGCTTGCTGTTGACGCCGCCGCTCTAATTCGGCTTCAACATCTGCTTTAAGAACACGGGTTGGGTGCGGGGTAACTTCCAGGTTCTTGTACTGGCCAAGTTCAACCTCTGGTTCAACGGTCACCTTAGCGCTCAGAACCCACGCTGCGTCCTTTTCCATTGATTCAATGTTTACTTCTGGCTGAGCAACCGGCTTAATTCCGGCTTCCTGGACAGCATCAGCATATGCATTTGGAAGTAAAGCATTGAGCGCATCCTGGTAAAGTGCTTCTTCACCGTACATCCGGTTAAAGATCTGCCGCGGCACCCGGCCCTTCCGGAAACCTGGCACATTCAGATTCTTCTTTACACGATTGAACGCGATGTCCAACCCTTCCTTAATTTTTCCCGGTGCAATTTCGAAAGTTAACTTCCCGTTATTTGTACCGTCTTCTTTTTCCCATTTAACAGACATTGTCCTACCTCCGAGCAATTAATTCGCAAATAATAAGCTACTTGCATACTTAATCAGTTTACCGTACCCACGAAAAAAAGTAAATGATTCCTACAATAAAAAAGAGGTCGTGACCGTAGTCACAACCCCTTTTCATAGCCGTTAAGCCAATATTATTCAACGATTTCTGAAACCACACCGGCACCAACAGTCCGGCCACCTTCACGAACCGTAAACTTCGTTCCCTTTTCAAGGGCAACAGGCTTGATCAGTTCAACACTGAACGTAACGTTATCACCAGGCATAACCATTTCTACGCCTTCTGGCAGTTCGATAACACCCGTAACGTCCGTCGTGTGGAAGTAGAACTGAGGACGGTAGTTTGAGAAGAACGGCGTGTGCCGACCTCCTTCTTCCTTCGTCAGCACGTAAACTTCACCCTTGAACTTGGTGTGTGTCTGGATTGAACCAGGAGCTGCAAGCACCTGTCCACGTTCAACCTGGTCGTGGTCAATCCCACGAAGAAGGGCACCAATGTTGTCTCCGGCTTCCCCAACATCAAGGGTCTTCCGGAACATTTCAACACCCGTAATCGTCGTCTTAAGAACCTTGTCCGTTAAACCGATGATTTCAACTTCGTCACCGACCTTAACGGTCCCACGGTCGATACGACCTGAAGCAACCGTCCCACGACCAGTAATCGTGAAGACATCTTCAACAGGCATTAAGAATGGCTTGTCCGTTGGACGTTCCGGTGTTGGAATGTACTCGTCAATGGTATCCATTAACTTCATGATCGTTTCCTGTTCCTTCTCGTCACCCTCAAGGGCCTTCAGAGCTGAACCACGGATAACCGGAATGTCGTCACCAGGGAAGTCATATTCGCTAAGAAGGTCACGAACTTCCATTTCAACTAAGTCTAACAGTTCGTCGTCGTCGACTAAGTCAGTCTTGTTGAGGTAAACAACGATGTATTCAACACCAACCTGACGAGCAAGCAGGATGTGTTCACGCGTCTGCGGCATTGGACCATCAGTAGCAGCAACAACCAGGATGGCGCCATCCATCTGAGCGGCACCAGTGATCATGTTCTTAACGTAGTCAGCGTGCCCTGGGGCATCGATGTGGGCGTAGTGCCGCTTTTCCGTCTCGTATTCAACGTGGGCGGTGTTGATCGTGATACCACGTTCCTTTTCTTCAGGAGCTGCATCGATGTCAGCGTAGTCTTCAGCCTGAGCCAGACCCTTTTCTGACAGTACCTTCGTGATTGCAGCCGTCAAAGTCGTCTTCCCATGGTCAACGTGGCCAATCGTACCGATGTTTACATGGGGTTTTGTTCTTTCGTAATGTTCTTTAGCCATTATACGAACCTCCTGTAATTTTACAAGAATTACCCGCGCAAAAGCCGATAATTACTTTAGTATTTATTATACTACTTCCTACTTAGAATGCAACGAAAACTCCGCCCCACTCCTCCGCAAGAAGAATTCCGTAGTTGATTATATAGAGGCATCCTTTATTTGTAAATACTTACTCACGAATTTTCTATACCCGCCACTGTTGAATGTTTTTTTCCAAGAGGTGGGCCTTCTCCTGTTCTAACGCTGAAAGTTTGTCCTGCTGATTCAGGAGAATTAATTGCCACCGTTCTACGTCGTCAATTACATCATCCTGAAAGGGATATAAAACCATTAGCTTCAACCGCACCTCGGCATACCGTTGTAACCGAAGAGCGAGTGGTTCTTCACTCCTACACCCAACGATTTCTTTCCGATAATGGCGGACAACTGATATATCGTCAAGTGCTTTAAGCTCCTCAGGAACAACTTCCTGAGGGGGACCCATTAACGGTTGCATCATCACTGGATGAGAAACAGCTAACCGCCGTAAATCATCCATTAAGGTTGCCCGCACAAGCGGATGAACCGCCGGATCAATTAACGGAAGCCGGCTAGCCTCCACGAACTGTTGGGGAACAAGCGCGGCGGACGCCTTGACCCGTTGCCGTTGGGTTAGCACCTCTTCTCCGCCACAGTGAGCTAATTGATTCATTACCTGGGTCACCGTCCCAGATTGGTCCTTCCAATACTGCACCGTCGCCTGCTCAATTACGCCGCGAAACCGTTCTTTTTCGGTAACAGACAAATATCGGCTAATTCCCGTAAGCAACATTGCAATTTCAAGCACCGCCCCTGCCCGGCAACCACACTCAATGTACTGAACAAAGTAATCGTCATTTTCTAAATATTCCTGCGGATAATCCTTAGCAGTTGCATAGGCTGCCACATAATCGCCCGCTTTAGCGAGTGCCTGTGTCAGAAGATAATTCACCCGAAAAGTAGCATTTTTTTGATAACAAGCCGTTAACAGTTCTACCGCCTTTCGGTACCGCCCTTCGGTTAGCGCTTGAATTCCCGCCTTCATGTCATCCACTGACATTAGTAATCCCCCCATAAAAAAACAGGATAGCCGTTGTCATTTTTTCACATCATGGCCTAGCTAACCTGCTAATTGCTTTGTTAATTTTCCTTCTCTGAACGGGAATCTTTCCGCCGACGCCGTCCGTGGTGCTGGTTGATCTCCATAATAACCGGTAAAATCACCGGATGACGGTGGGTCTGCTCGTAAAGATAATGCCCTAATTTTTCACGAATATCCTGTTTAAGGTGACTCCAATCAAGGTTCTTATTATCTAAGTTAGCTTGAACAACCTGCCGAACAAGCGCAACGCTCTTATTAATCAACTCTTTGCTTGCCTTAACATAAACGAATCCCCGTGACGTAATCTGAGGAGAATCAATGATTTGCCGGTGTTTTTGATCAATTGTAACCACCGCAATAAAGATTCCGTCCTCCGACAAAACTTTCCGGTCCCGCAAAACAATGTTTCCAATGTCGCCAACGCCACTGCCATCAATCATGGTGTCACCTGCTTCAACCGATGATGCCACCACAAACTTCCCGCGTTCATACTCAGCTACATCGCCGCGAGAAAGAATTGCCACGTGATCCTCTGGAATCCCGATTTCGACCGCACTCCGCGCGTTTTCAGCCAATAACCGGTATTCTCCCTGAACGGGGAAAACATACTTAGGCTTCAGCAGGTTCATTAATAATTGTAAATCAGCACGGGTTGCGTGCCCCGCAGTGTTATACTCGTCCGCTAATGCCAACACATCGGCCCCCGCCCGGTAAATCATATCCTTGGTACGGGCCAACATCGTTTCTACGGCATGTGCCGGGGTTGTTGTAATAAAAACAAGGTCCCCTTCGTGTAACCCAATGCGTTTATTTCTGCCCTGAGCCATTCGTTGAAGCGACTTCAGTGGTTCCCCTGACAAACCAGTTTCTAAAATAACAAGTTGCTGGTCGTCATACTTATCAATTTCATTGACATTAATTAATAGGTCATCGTCCGGCAATCGTAACTTCCCACACTTAATTACTGTTCGAATAATTTCCTCAACCCGGTGGCCGGTCAACACAACCTTCCGCTCGCTCGCAGCTGCCGCATTAAAAATCTGCTGGATCCGCAGAATATTTGATGAAATTGAGGCAACAATGATTCGGCCCTTATGATACTCGAATGGTTCCCGTAGACGCTCATAAACCTCCTGCTCATTCAGCGTTGGTTTAGTATTCTCGGCATTTGCTGAATCACTTAAGAGCGCAAGGACCCCTTCGCCCCCGATTTCCGCAATCCGGGCAAAGTTTGTCTTATATCCCGTTCCAGCTGCTTGGTCAAAGCGAAAATCACCAGTGTAAACCACGTTCCCTTGGTCAGTTTTAATGGCAATTCCTAACGACTCTGGGATTGAATGCGTTGTTTGAAAGAACGACACCGTCGCGTTCTTAAAATCAATCTCAGTTTGATCATCAATAACATGAAAATCGTTAAATTTCTTCGCCTTAGCCACGCCCTTGCAGTACAGTTTAGCGAGGGCAATCGTTAACTCTGACCCAAAAACAGGAACGTTAAACTCACTTACAAAGTACGGTAACGCCCCAATTGCGTCAGCATGACCGTGCGTCAAAAAGACCCCTACAATCCGCTGAGCGTTTTCGCGCAAATAACTGAAGTCAGGAATAACACTGTCAATTCCCAACAAATCTCCTTCAGGATACTTTAACCCACAGTCGCAAATGAAGAGCTCATTTTCGACCTCAACAACGTACATGTTTTTAGCGTTTTCGCGAACACCGCCAAGTGGAATGATCTTAACCTTACTCATGGTTCCACCTCATTTTATATCTTACTTTATTTCGTTCATCCAATATCTAATTACCGATTATACCACGTGAGTTCTGAAACACGAAGCCTCCAAAAAGCCCGTTCTCACAATCTGCGGCGTTCTCCTTAATAAAAAATGGACCACGACAATTGTCATGGTCCATTCTAACCAGAAAAACTGATTAATTACCGCCGTAAACCAAGGCTCTTGATTAATTCACGGTACCGCTGAATATCAGTCTTCCGCAGGTATGCTAATAAGTTCCGCCGGTGACCAATCTTCTTCATCAGTCCCCGCTGAGAAGCATAATCCTTCTTGTGGTTCCGAATGTGTTCGTTCAGTTCGTTGATATCTGCAGTTAGGACAGCAATCTGAACCTCAGCAGAACCAGTATCACCCTCATGCCGGGCATACTTCTTCATAATTTCGTTTTTCTTTTCCTGTGAAATAGCCATAAAGCTGTTCCCACCTTTCTATGTTAATGAAACCCTTAACCGAGTAAAGCGTCGGTGAGTTAGCGGTAAACTAAGTCAGGGTCTGTGCTATTGCACTTCACTAGTCTATCGAAAAAAGCTGGTAATTGCAAATGTTTTTATTAATCCTCGCCGAACAATATCTTCTCGGAATAAACATTGCATTACCATGACGCCTCTTGTATAATAGTTCCTGTTGAATTTTCATGATATTTATTATCGTAATTATCGCGTAAGCGGAGGTGACACCATGCCAATCATTAAGTCAGCTATTAAGCGGGTTAAGGTAAACGAACAGGCGAACGCTCGGAACGCACAGCAGTTAAGCGCTATGCGGACGGCTGTTAAGAAGTTCGACAAAGCCGTCGTAGCAAATGCAGATAACAAAGAGGAACTCTTTAAGGCTGCTGTTTCAGCGGTTGATTCTGCCAAGGCTAAGGGCCTGATTAAGGCTAACAAGGCTGCCCGTGACAAGTCACGGATGGCTGCTCGCCTTGCAAAGTAATGACCATAATTTAAACGGAGATGGTTCGCACGAATCATCTCCGTTGTTTATATGACGTAAGAAAGGCTGGGACACGAGTTCCAGCCTTCTTACTGTTCTTAAATACCCCATTTTCAAACAATGAGCGCAACAAAAAGTACGGAAACCTTCGAATTACGTTATCCAATTCAACGGTTATTACTTTCGTCACGCTCATCTTTTATATCATACTTACTTTGACTGAACAGGAATTACCCGCATTAAAAACATTTGAAACAATAATTCTGGATCCTGTTGTGTTGTTTTAAGGCGCTCATCGATTGTTAAGAGTTCATGGTATCCCCGAATCAATCCCTTAAAGGGCAGATGACTAACATGCTGAAGGGCAAGCTTTACCCTGTACGGGTGAACCTTGAGCGTCTTAACGATACTTCCCTGGTCATACCCGTTTCGTTTAAGAATTGCAACCTGCAGAAGCAACCGAAACTGTCCGAGTAAAACCGCATTGATGCGCACAGGTTCTTCCCGCTGAGCAATTAGATTTTGGTAAATTTGGAGCGCATTCCCCCCCTGCCCCCGAAGAACCGCATCGGTTAAATCAAAAACGTTCTCTTCAAGGTTGGCTGGAATCATCCCCGTTACGGCGTTTTGGGTAATCACCCCGTCATTACTCCGTGCAAGCAAAACCAACTTGGTAAGGCCAGCCATTACCGTTGTTAGCTCATTTCCAACCCGATTCATAAATAACTGTCTAACTTGTTGGTCGGCAAATGTCGCATTGTTTTGCTTGAGAAAACTATCAATTCGCTGGCGGAGAGCTCCCGGACTTAACTGTTCAGTTTCAACAACGACAGCCGCCTTCTTCAAAGCCTTAACGACTTTCTTACGCCCATCAAGCTTCGACGCTGGGACAAAGAGAACAAGCACCGATGTTGGTTCGGGGTTAGTTACGTATTCCTTTAACTCAGTTACGTTATGCTCGACCTTCGTCTTTGCTCCATTAGCGGCTAGAAAGTCCGCCCGGTTAGCGATAATTACCCGCCGTTCCCCCATAAAAGGTAAATCCCGGGCAGCAGCAACCGCCTCCTCAATTGGCGTTGTTGCCATATCATACTGCGCAAGGTTAAACCCCTGCTCTTCGGGAGGAATTAGGGAAGCAAACAGCTGATGCAGCTCATCAATCTGATATTGCTCGTTACCAGTAATGAGATACACCGGCGCTACGGTTCCACTTTTAATATTTTTTTGTAATTGTTCGCTATCCACAAATTCCCCTCCTTCGAGTAACTACCGTTTTAAATTCTACCCTGTTTAACCATCGCCATTCAAGCTTTACCATGCCGTCATGACTCGTCATAAAGACTGGCACCCGATACTGCGCTAACGTTTTAAGGGTTGCTGGTGCGGGATGACCGTACCGGTTATTTTTACCAACTGAGATGATTGCTAAGCGCGGATGGGTTTTGGCAACCAATTTAGGACTGGTTGCCGTTTTACTTCCGTGGTGCCCACACTTTAAAACATCAATCCGCAGGGTTGGATAGGTTTGAATGATTTTCCGCTCCTGCGACTGTCCCAAATCACCACTAAACCAACACTTTATTCCATGAAAATCAGTCACTACCGTAATTGATGCTGAATTATCCCCACTGCCCTGCGTAGGAGGCCATAAAACCGTCATTCCCCGTAATTGTGCAGCATTATGCGTTGTTAACGGAATCAGGCGGGTAGAATCAAGCATTGCCTGCCGTTCTTCTGCCCTAAAACGGGATTGACGTTCCATCCCCGCAGGAACAAAAAGCTGGCGAATTTTAATTCGGTGACTTAGTGCCGGAAAATTACCAATATGATCCGTATCCTTATGCGTTAAAATTAACTGGTCAATCTGATCAATTCCCCGACTTAATAGGTAGTCACCCACCGCCTGAATTTCTGGCGTTCCTTGCCGGTGATGGGATTTAAAAAGCCGGCCGCCAGTATCAATCAGCGTAATGGTATGACTAGTTTCATTCCTGATTAGGCTGCAGTCTCCCTGACCAACATCGAAATAAACGATTTCGTCTGATAAGGGCGTTCGGATAACTAACCACTGAATTAATAGGCAACTTCCGAGAAGCACGTACCGTCTCCACCGTTCAGGGGGCCACCGCAAACAACTAACTATCCACCCCACACAAAATATTACTGCTGGCCGTCCAACCGTAATAATGGTCGGGAGCGTGCTGAGAAAACTAATTCCAGCGGCAATCAGTTTCAGGATTGCGTTAAGATCCCCCTGAAAACCAGGAAATACTACCCCGAGGACAGTTACTGGAACAATTATCAGATTAAAAACCACCGTTCCAATAACAGCAAGTGGGACCGTTAATAGGTTGAACTGGAAAGTGTGCCACAGGATTAACGGCAATCCCAAAGCATTAAGAGCCATATTTAGGCGAAAGATCTTCAAATGCGACTCAGCGAAAATAATTAGTCCCAACGTTAACAGGTAACTTAACTGAACTCCCATCTGAAAAATAATCGCTGGTGACCAGAGAATATTTCCGGCTAAAACCACCGCCCAGCTTGTGGCTCCATTGAACACCCGTCGTCCTTTCCAATAAACAATGTCCGTCAGAAAAACCATCAGGGCCGCCCGCACTAATCCAGGACTACTACCACCAATTACTACCCAGAGGGGTAATCCGCCAAGAAAAAGCCACCTTTCCCACTGCGGTGTTCCTCCTAATATCCGTACTAACCTGCTAACTAACCACCGAATCAAAAAAACATGGTATCCCGACAAGCAGAACAAATACAGCATTCCTAATTGCCGAACCTGATCCGTTAATTCGGTGTTTTCAAGCTTTCCTGTTAATAACGCTAATGCAAACCATCTAAGTGGTTCATTAAGGTGGCGACAACGCCTAATTAACGTTCCCCGAAACGCCTTAACATAATCTATCCCTGCCTTTAAGGAAGTAGGAATGAAACGGCACCGCTCAATTTTAATGTCGTTCACAATCCCCTGTGCTTGCGCTTCAAGACGCCAGTCCCGTTGGACTTCGTTTGTTGGAGCGGCAACTGCCTGAGCCGTCCCATCAAAAACAACGGTATATTTCTTATCGGAGGCTATATTATGGCCTTGCTGACTAATCCTTCCCTTGATTCGCTGATGTCCTTCCTGCCACCATCCCGTGAAAGTAATCATTTTTCCTCTCTGGGTAATCTCATCGCCTGATACGACGACATGATTTTGCGTTATCCTATGTGGATTCGCTAACCGCATCAGTTGTTGCTGGTGCGTCCGCTGGTTAATGGTAAAACTTCCAATAACAAGCCATCCCATTGACCACACCAGTATGCTTAACCGCCGCATAAATAAAATCCGGACTTGCCATAATCCCAGAAGAATTAACCCTAACCAGGACCACCGAATTAATATCCAAGCAAGAAGGATAACATCAACACAGCCAACAATTATCAGCTGCTGCGCACGATAATTAATCGGTTAATCCCTTATCCGCTAATACAGTTTCTAAATAGTGCATATCTACTTGAACCTGATTAACGGCAACTTTCTTTAAGGATAAAAGCCGCATTGCGTACGGATCGTTATGGTAGTTCCGCAGGTAGAAAATTCGGTTAATTCCTGCCTGCAACAGCATCTTTGTACACTGAAGACACGGAAAATCAGTTACATAAATGTCAGCCCCGTCAGTCCGTACACCGAACTTAGCGCACTGAAGGACAGCGTTCATTTCCGCGTGAATAGTCCGTTGACAGTGCCCATCAACAAGGTAGCAATCGTCATCAATGCAGTGGGTATCCCCCACAACCGAACCATTATAACCACCCGCAATAATCCGATGATCACGGACTAAAATTGCCCCAACTGACAGTCGTTTACACGTGCTTCTAGAAGATAACAAGACAGCCTGCAACATAAAATATTGATCCCACGGAATTCGTTCCGCCATCATTAATCGCCCCTTCATAATCTTCTTGGTGCTAGTATACACCTCATTGAAATTATTTAACCCTCCACCGTAAGGCGCGGCGTTAATGCACTGATTGATTTAGGGCCAAATCCTCCAACCCGCTGAAGATCGCCCACCTTAGTAAACGGGCCGTGTTCTTCCCTGAATTGGATAATTTTTTGGGCCTTTTTCGCCCCGATTCCATCGACTGTCATTAACTGTTCAGCGGTTGCGCTATTCAGGTTAACTGGCGGTGCTTCGCTAGCGGAATTTGCCGTCGTTAAGTCACCAGTAGCCGGACTATTCTTTTCGCCCTTTCGGGGAACGTACACCATCATTTGATCACTAATTTTCTTTGCGAGGTTCACCCGAACGCTATCTGCTTGGTCGTTCATCCCACCAGCACGGGCAATCGCATTGACCACCCGTTGCCCACTCATAAGACGAACAACCCCCGGAGAATTAACCGCCCCCTCAACATCAACTACACAATCCACTCTTTTTTTTAATGCGTGGGAACGACCGAGCGTCTCCTTAGTCGAAACCTGGGTTGTTGCTAATGGTTCAGGGACTGCCTTCTTTGTTTCACTGTTCCACTTAACCACCCCAAACACAACCACCCCAATAACAAGGAAAAGAGTGTAAATAACTAAGCGAAAACGCTCAAAAAAATCAATAAGTCGTTCCCATAATTCCATCATTGATCATCACCCCCTCACCTTATAACTAGGGATAAAAAGACGGAATCTCATCAACAAAGATGAAATTCCGTCTTTTTTTAATGATGATCCAAATACCGGATCGCATCCCGAACATTTCTAACGGGAACAATCTTCATCGGCGTCCGAATCTTACGCGCCATCGCCCGTGCTTCCTGGTAGTTATTCTGAACATGGGGGTCAAGCCGTTTTACCACTGCTGGTGTTGGGTTATCAGGAACAAAGAAAATCTGTGCCCCTGCACGACTTGCTGCGACGACCTTTTTATCAACGCCACCAATGTCACCAACTGCACCACTCGCACTAATCGTTCCGGTTCCAGCAATTCGCCGACCCCGCGTGAGGTCTTTCCCCGTTAATTGCTGGTACATTTCAAGGGTTAACATCATGCCCGCTGACGGTCCCCCAATACGCCCCATATCGGCCTTAATCTTAATGGGCGTTTGAACCGTTGACCGGTTAGCCAGCTCAATTCCCAGCCCCGTCCTAGAGGTCCCCGGGAGCTTAATAACCGGCCCAGTTGCCTGGTGCTTTTTCCCGTTACGCAGGTATGTAATCGTCACCCTCTGGCCAACCCGCTGGTCGCCCAGAGCCCGCTGAAAGGCCGTTGCGTTAGAATAGTGGTGGCCGTTCACAGCGGTAACCGTATCCCCAACGCGCAGCTTACCGTTAAACTTCGACTGCTTCATCACCTGCATGACGTAAATTCCAATGTAGCGTTGTCGCACCGGAAGATGGGCAAGCCGCAACGATACATACTTAGCTTCATTCACCGCATCGCTCATGTAATACTGCTGTACCCGGTTAAACTGCGCATTATTGTTTCCCGCAAGGACACTCTGACTCGTCTCCCGCTCGGTAAACGGTGAAAGGTAACTCAACGTATAGGTCATCGGTGTCGCCCGAAGCATGCTGACGTACACCAGCATCAGCGAACCGTGGGGGTGTTTCTTATGACTATCAACGTGAACGTACTGCGCAACGTTTTGCGCCGCTCCCGGAAACTCAACATACCGGGGAACCGGAACTACTAGAAAAATAATTGCCATTACAACGGCACATATCCACGTAAAGATACTGCGCCGTTGTTTAATCTTTTCACTCATTATCCCGCATCCTCTCTAAGGCCGCCGCAACAACCGGTGGAACTAGTTCTTTTGGATCGCCCCCGAACCGAACAATTTCACGCACCGTACTTGACGAAACGAACGCTAATTCTGGTTTACTTGGAAGAAGAACCGTTTCAATTGTGGGATCGAGGTGATAATTAACCGCTGCTAGGTTTCGTTCAAACTCGTCGTCCTGCGTATTCCGGGTCCCCCGTACAATTACCTGTGCACCATTCTCCCGGGCAAACGTCACCGTTAACGCATCCGTTACGGTCACCGTAACGTTAGGCAGTGCCGCGGTCGCTTTTTTTACCAATGCAATCCGCTGGGTAACGGGCAGCCATCCCGGCTTAGCGGGGTTATCGGCTACCACTACCATTACCGAAGAAAAGAGACGGCTTGCGCGCGTAATCAAATCAACATGTCCCACCGTAATGGGATCAAAGCTCCCTGGAAAAAGCGCTCGCATGATTATCCCTCCCCAAAACGATAAATCGTTATCTGCGTTATGCCATAGTTTGCTCGCTTAATACCAGTAAACCCGGCAAACTGAAGCGGTAAATTTGCTTCCTGGTTCGTTTCACACACAACCGTTGCCGCTTGCGAGAGAAGGTGTTCCTCCTGGAGCTGCGTCATCATCTTAACAATCTGTTGTTGCTTGTAGGGCGGGTCAAAAAAGACCAGATCGAACTGGACTCCCTTCCGCGCTAGCACCTGAATTGCACGAGAAGCATCGTTTTTATACACATTAAATCGTTCCGGGTGCTTCGTCACGGCAATGTTGTCCTTAATCGTTTTGATTGCCTGGTACTGGTGATCAATCAACGTTGCCGTCGTTATCCCCCGGGAAACAGCCTCAATACTCAGTCCGCCGCTGCCAGCAAACAAATCCAACGATTGCCCCCCGTCAAAGTACGGGCCAATCATATTAAACATTGCTTCCTTTACCTTATCGGTCGTCGGCCGGGTCTTCATTCCGGGAACAGCCTTCAACCGCCGACCACCGTATTCGCCCGCAATAATTCGCACTACTGGTTCCTCCCCCGTTGCCCTGTTGGCCAAAACGTTACCGGAGCAAGGGGATCTTCTTCCCCATCAACCAATGAAGCGCGCAGTTCGTGCTGAACGGATAACTGAATTCGCCGCACAAAGCGCTGCTTTTTTAACCGGTTAACGGTCTGATTAACCTGATCCTGATTGACATACAAAACCACATAGTGCATTCGCGAAGAAACATAGTGTACGGTTCCAAAGCGCCGTAATTGCCGCACTTGCCGCATATTCCGAAAATACACAATTATCCCCTGTCGTTGTGGAACCGAAAGTGTCATGCAATCGTCCCCTCCATTAACCTTAAATCCTATTTGATATACCGAGCGAGATCGACTTCGTTATCCCGCCGTTCATTTGCAGAAATGTTCATTACCATTCCCAGGGCCATCGACAGAACCAACATACTCGATCCCCCGTACGAAACAAACGGTAACGTCACCCCCGTAATTGGAAGGAGGCCGTTTACCGCCCCAACGTTGAACAGAGTTTCGACGAGCATAAACATTCCAACGCCATAGCAGAACAGCGTGTTGTACCTGGTTTTCGAACGAATCCCAATTAAGAAGATCCGGGCAATAATCCATGCAAGTAACCCTAAAACAATCAGCACGCCGACCGCTCCAAGTTCCTCTGCAATTACCGCAAGGATGAAATCAGTGTGCGGTTCAGGAAGGTATCCCCGTTTCTGGATCCCATTTCCGAGCCCCAACCCAAACATTCCACCGTTACTGATCGCATACAGGGAATTAACCAACTGTTTCCCACTACTCTGAATCAGCTTAAACGGCGTAAACTGTGCCTGAAAACGAGCCGCAACGTACCCAATTTTAGGAATCGCCTTAATAATCCGAACAAACCAATCAAACCGGAAGAGCTGCATTCCAACAAACATTAACGCTAAAACACTACCTAGCACCTTTAGTCCCTGTTTGGAGTCACTTAAACTGGCACTATAAATTGCGATTACAATCATAAAGTTAATGATTGTTCCCCCGAAATCGGGTTCAATCAAGATGACAAATAAAAGTAACCCAACTTTGAGGTACAGCCGCCTCATATTAACTGGTTCTAACCCAAGCTGTAACTTCTTCTGTCGCTTGGTAAACCAATAAGATAGGTACATGATGAGGTAGAGCTTACATAACTCTGACGGCTGAATGTTAATGATTCCCAGATTAATCCAGCCATTCGCCCCGTTGACCGCCCGTGATAAAAGCTTCGCAAACACCAGCAAACCAAGCACGACCCAGTACCCAATATTAATCATCTTTTGGTTAATCCAGAAGCGGGGATTAAGATGAACCATTAACGCAAGTAATAGAACCCCCATTACAACGTAAATTAGCTGCTTATCCATGTACGCCGTCGTTGCCATCCCCATGTAAGTCAGGTCAACCGAGCTGGCTGAATACACCATGATGACCCCAATCAAACACAAAATGATATAGGGAATAAACAAATAGTAATCAAAATACTGAAATTTGGCCCGGATATTGGCCCGCATCGTTTCAAAGTTGTTCATTGATTATTTCAACTCTCTTTGTTGTCCTAGTCCAGCAGTCAAACGACCGCCACTCCTGCTAATTATAGCATACGGAATTGTTAGAAGTGGCACCAGATTATCTAAAAAAGAAGGAGGCCACGACCTTTGTCGCAACCTCCTCATACCGGTAAAGCTACCGGCTACTTCTTATCGCTCGTTGCCTTTTTAGCCTGCTTAGCGGCCTTTTCCCGCATGTTCGTCTGCAGAATCTTCTTCCGTAACCGAATGCTTTCCGGCGTAATTTCAAGCAACTCATCTTCGTTCAGGAATTCAAGAGATTCTTCCAGTGAAAGGTGGGTTGGCTTCTTAATCGTAGCCGTCTGGTCCTTAGCAGCCGCCCGGACATTTGTCAGGTTCTTTCCCTTAGTGATGTTGACGGAAATGTCCCGTTCACGGGAAGACTCACCCACGATCATTCCTTCGTAGACTTCTGTTCCTGGATCAACAAAGATCGTTCCGCGGCCTTCAACCCCCATAATTGCGTAGGTTGTGGCCTTTCCCTGATTAATTGAAACCAGGGCACCGTTTCGCCGCCCAGGTTCCCAGTTGCGGATAACCGGCTTGTATTCGGAGAACGTGTGGTTGTAAATTCCGTAACCCCGTGTCATTGACAAGAACTGGGAATCGTACCCGATTAATCCCCGGGTTGGTGCGGTAAACTCAATCCGCGTTGTTCCGTTTGCCCCGGTTTCCATGTTGGTCATTTCACCCTTCCGCTGGGCCATTGAATCAATCACGGAACCAGAGTACTCATCCGGCGTGTCAATCGTCACACTTTCGAACGGCTCACATAGCTGGCCATCGATTTCCCGGTAAATAACCTTTGGCCGGGAAACGGCAAGTTCAAACCCTTCACGCCGAAGGGTTTCAATTAAAATTGACAGGTGGAGTTCACCACGTCCAGAAACAACCCATTCATCAGGTTGCTCCGTATCCTCAACCCGCAAGGAAACGTCCGTTTGCAGTTGCAGCTTTAGCCGGTCTTCCAGCTTCCGGCCCGTCACGTTTTCCCCTTCACGGCCAACAAACGGTGAATCGTTTGTCTTGAAGGTCATCTGCAGTGTTGGCGGATCAATCCGCAAAACCGGAAGTGCCTCGGGATGATCAACCGGACAGACCGTTTCCCCAACGAAAATGTCATCCATTCCAGAAACAGCAATTAAGTCGCCGGCCTTTGCTTCGTTAATTTCCAGCCGCTTTAATCCAAAGAACCCGAATAACTTCGTTACCCGGAAGTTCTGCTGGGTACCGTCTAACTTCATAACGGTAACCTGGTCGCCGACCTTAATCTTACCGCGGAAGACCCGGCCAATGCCGACCCGCCCCACGAAGTCGTTGTAGTCCAACATTGCGACCTGGAACTGCAACGGTTCGTCCGAATTATCAACTGGCGCCGGAATCGTGTCCAGAATCGTGTCGAAAATCGGATCCATGGTGTGCTTCTGCGTTGACGGATCCGGATCCATTGAAGTTGTCCCGTTAACAGCTGAGGCGTAGATTACCGGGAACTCTAACTGGTCTTCGTCCGCACCCAGTTCAATGAACAGGTCAAGGACTTCATCCACCACTTCTTCTGGCCGGGCACCTTCCCGGTCAATCTTGTTAATAACAACAATTGGCGTTAAGTGCTGTTCAAGCGCCTTCTTCAACACAAACCGGGTCTGCGGCATCGTTCCTTCAAAGGCATCAACAACCAGCAAAACCCCATCAACCATCTTCATGATTCGCTCAACTTCACCACCAAAGTCAGCGTGCCCTGGGGTATCAAGGATGTTAATCTGCTTGTCCTTATACTTAACGGCCGTGTTCTTGGAAAGGATCGTAATCCCCCGCTCCTTTTCAAGGGCGTTCGAATCAAGGGCCCGATCACCGATTTCCGTATGCTCGTCCAAGGTATCGGACTGCTTCAACATTTCATTAACAAGCGTCGTCTTCCCGTGGTCAACGTGGGCAATAATGGCGACGTTCCGAATATCATCACGTAACTTCAAGCTTGCTCTTCCTTTCGTTATTTAATGACGATTGACGTCATAACATCTCAGTATAATTCTACATTGTTCGTTCGCCGGACTCAATACACCGTGAACGTTTTCATCAAAAAACGGGGATTATTCCCCGTCCATTATTTGTTGAATTTCCGGCCATGCTGCTGGTGTCGTTACTGCCAACGAAGTGGCTTCTAGCTTTGTTGGGCGGTTAGCGAGCACCCCCACCTGAAGGTCGGCACCCATTGCCAACGCTACTCCCGGCAAAAAGTCCCACGGTTTAAGCTTAGCCATATATAAAACGCACCGCCCCGTTAACAGGTGAATAAAACTAATTCCCGCACTGCCAAACACCCGTAGCCCGGAACTAGCATTAATTATCGCCTTACTGTGTGCATAGTCGTTCAGAATGAACCGATTACTTACCTGCACCAACCCGTCTTTAAGCGCAACGTTTGCTGGGGAAGCAAGCTGCTGTTTATTCCGGTGGACGGCTTCTCCTGGACCACCCCAAAACAATTCATTACGGGGAACATCAAGGATATACCCCCGAACAAGCTGTCCATTAATGAAAAGTGCAATCATCGTTGCAAAGTCCGTTTGTTGCCGGACAAAGTTCATCGTTCCGTCAATGGGGTCAACCACCCACAGCATTCCCTGCTCCGGAACACGTGCTGGGTGGTGCTTGGCCTCCTCGCCGAGAATCACGGATGCAGGAAAGGCCTCTTTAATTTGCTGGTGATAAAACTGCTCCACCTGTCGGTCCATGTTAGTCACCAGGTCGTTGCGGCTTGTCTTAGTCGTAACGGTCAACGTGCACTGCATCCCCGTGAGAATGATCTCCCGCGCCCGTTGCATCCACGAACAAACAAGTTTGTCAATTTTTGCCAATTCCATTTTTCGTCAACCCCGATACCTAATCCTTTTTGCTGTTTGCTGCTGGGCGTCCTTAACCGCCCGGTAGATGCTGTACCCCGTTTCCTGTTGAAACGCCCGGTCAAGCTGCTTTTGCGCCATAATCGTTGGCTCAACCTTACGAAAAGCAGCGTATGCAACCAAAAAGTCTTCCCGGTTAACCCCGCGTTCATAGTACTGTTCCACTAGGGCGTAAAAATTGGTTACCGTAATTACTTCGGCAGTCGTCCATTCCGGAAAGAGCGGGTAATTTACAACCATTCGCTTACTCATCCGTTCCACCTACCTTTGCGTATATGCCACGATTGCCTGGGTAACCGCCGCCTTGATTTGCGCCAACTGCTGTTCCTCGGCAGTCGTCATTGCTGGAATCGTAAACGCCGTAATCCCGTTTTGTCCCAGTAAAACCGGCGTACTGATTGCACTCGGAGTGGGGGTAATCTCTTCAATGTGAGTCACCGGCGCAATAATGGCACGTCCCAAAACGAGTGCGTTTAACATCAATTGTAACCCCCGTATTTCAGCAATCACGTGGGCAGACTGGGCCAAGCTTTGGGATTGTTGGCTAATTGCCGTTAACTGGTCCGCGTTAAAAACCGCATTATCATCGTCCACAAAGGACTGGAGCGGCACGCCCGAAATCTGGGCTTGGCTCCAGCAAATAAACGGATTAGACGTTATCCCGTACACGTTAACCGTGATACTCCGCGGCTCAATCCGGAACCGCTTGCTAAGAAGCTGCTTAACAATCAGCGACTCCGGGAGGGTCCCAATCCCGATAATGTTTTCCGGGCGTAATCCCGAAAAATGCTGCGCCAAGTAGACGGGGAGGTAGTCGTTATTAAACGCCAGGCACACCTTTCCCTTAAACCCCGCAGCCATCGCCGCGTTAAGAATCTGCTGTAACCAGGCAATGTTGGTTGCATCATCAGCATCATCCGTTGGGGGCGCGATTAATAAGACCTCATAGTCGGCATACGTTGGTGCCGCACTCTTATCAAGCACAAACCGGTTTGCAAAAAGCGTGTCGCTTAACAACGCGTCAACGGTGGCCGCATTAATGGACCCGTCTTCGGGGAGAAACCACGTACAATTGTACCGGAGGTCACTCTGGATACACGACCGAACAAACGCTGTCGTTACCGCATCGCCACCACAAATTAGCACTTTATTTACCATCGCTGTTCCTCCTCCCGTTTAAACTCTCCGCTTCATTATAACATAGCCCGTTTTTCGCTCTTAGGTCCCCGTTTATGGTAAAATGCACGTGAAGAACACTGGAGGGATTACCATGATTACAATGGATACCATTATTCGGGAAGGTAACCCACTACTCCGCGCCCGCGCAGCCCAGCTTACCTTCCCGCTTAAGGATGACGAGCGACAACTCGCTCATGACCTAATGGAATTTTTGGAAAATAGCCAAGATGAAGAGATTGCAAAGAAGTACCGGCTTCGTGCCGGGGTCGGGCTTGCTGCCCCACAGGTAGCCGTTTCAAAGCGAATGACCGCTGTCCTTGTCCCGGGTGAAGAACCAGATAAACCCATTTTCAAACACGTTCTTATTAACCCCACCATTCTCAGCGAATCCGTTCAGCTCGCGGCCCTTGCCGAAGGGGAAGGATGCCTTTCGGTTGACCGCGACGTCCCGGGCTATGTTCCCCGGCATGCACGGATCAAGCTTCGCTGGTTTGATCTTGACGGTGAAGAACACGTTGCCCGTCTCCGGAATTACCCGGCGATTGTTGTGCAACACGAAATTGACCACCTGAACGGAATTTTGTTTTTTGACCATATCAACAAGGATAATCCGTTTACCGCTCCTGAAGGAACCTTATTACTTGAATAGCACACGCCCCCAGATCCCGGACAGTAAGTCTAAGATTTGGGGGTATTTCACTATTAATACCAATTTCATCTTCACAACCTAATGTTCAACCCGATTAACGTCATCGAGGTATTCCTTCGTCTGGCGGTTAACCACGTACGCCACATCAAAATGCAGCTGTTTTTCAAGTAACCACATATCAGAAATAACAAACACGGGCATTCCCTGAAAACCTTCAAGTTGCTGCTGTTTAGCATACGAAGCTAAGGCAGAGGTGAGCTGTCGCCGCAGTTCCGGAAGAACGGTAGCATCTCCTTCTCGCCATTCAAAAACAAATTCAAATAACATTACGGCACTCCCCCACACCGCAGTCTTTTGGGAGTCAACCTCCTGTAAGCCCTGCAGCTGCGGAAAACGAACGCCGACGTTCATAAGTGCTTCGGTTACAATTTGTTGGCTAACGCGCCGTAAATGACGTGTTCGTCGGCTCGCACGAAATTTTCTAATTCCTTCAAGAATCACCACTCCGCCTAAAACAATCACTCCCACCAAAAACCATCCCATACGCTTCACCCCCATTTGCTTTAATTAGTTTCATTATAGTCCTTTCTATACTTATGCGTTCGGGTATGCTAGAATAGAAACCAATGATCATGTTCGGAAACACAATTTAATTACAAGGAGACGATTTGAATGGTTTTTAAGATTTATTACCAGCCAACAAAGGCGCAAAATCCAAAGCGGGAAAACACCCGTTCCATGTACGTCGAAGCTGATTCAAAGGTGACCGTAATGAACGCCGTTGAACACCAAACGAATTACAACATTGAACAGGTTGAGGCGCTTGATGACGCAACCCTTGAATACGAAAAGCAGAATCCCGACTTTAAGCTGACGGAGTTTGACAAATAATGCGAAAGCTTAAGGTAAAAAGCGACGAAACCGCCGTCTTTGCGATTGGCGGGCTGGGCGAAATTGGGAAAAACATGTACGTCGTCCAGTACCAGGATGAAATTATCGTGGTTGATGCCGGGATTAAGTTTCCGGAAGATGATTTACTCGGGATCGATTACGTAATTTCAGACTACCAGTACTTAGTCGCTAATAAGGATAAGATTAAGGCCCTGGTTATTACCCACGGGCATGAAGACCACATCGGAGGGATTCCCTACCTCCTAAAGCAGGTAAACGTTCCGATTTATGCTGGTCCCCTTCCCCTTGCTCTAATTAAGAGCAAGCTCGAAGAACACGGCTTAACACGGACAACGGAACTGCACGAAATTGGTGAGGACACGGAATTAAAGTTTGGTAAAACCAGCGTTACTTTTTTCCGGACAACCCACTCTATCCCTGATACCCTGGGGGTTGCGGTTCACACTCCTTCCGGAACCATCGTGGTTACGGGGGATTATAAGTTTGACCTGACCCCAATCACCAAACAGCCGCCGAACCTTCAACGGATGGCTAAGCTGGGAGAGGAAGGCGTTTTATGCCTGCTATCTGATAGTACTAACGCCGAGATCCCGAACTTCACCAAGTCAGAACGGTGGGTTGGTAAGTCCATCCGGCATATTTTCGAGACGGTAACCGGGCGGATTATCTTTGCAACGTTTGCATCAAACATTGCCCGGATTCAACAAGCTGCGGATGCCGCGGTGAATAAGAGTCGGAAGATCGCCGTCTTCGGGCGCAGTATGGAAGCGGCCATCGTAAACGGCCGCGAACTTGGCTACCTGAACATCCCTGATGATGCGCTGGTTGAACCCCAAGAAATCAACCACCTTCCGGCAGAAAAGGTCATGATCCTTTGTACCGGATCACAGGGAGAACCAATGGCCGCACTAAGCCGGATTGCCAACGGAACCCACCGTCAGGTATCGATTCAACCAGATGATACCGTGGTCTTCTCTAGTTCGCCGATTCCAGGAAATACGCTGAGCGTGAACCGGGTAATCAACGAGCTTGAAGCTGCGGGGGCAACCGTAATTCACGGTAAGGTAAACAATATCCACGCTTCCGGTCATGGCGGACAGGAAGAACAAAAGTTAATGCTTCGGTTAATGAAGCCAAAGTTCTTCATGCCCGTCCACGGCGAATACCGGATGTTAAAGATTCATACCGAACTTGCACAGCAGTGTGACGTTCCGGAAGAAAACACGTTTATTATGCGTAACGGGGATGTTTTAGCCCTGACTGCTGACTCAGCTCGGCGGGCTGGCCACATCAGCGCCGGTGATGTTTACGTTGACGGCTCCGGTGTTGGCGACATCGGAAACGTTGTTTTGCGGGACCGTAAAGTCCTCTCAGAAGACGGGTTAGTGGTCGTTGTTGCTACCCTGGATATGAAACACCATCGTGTCCTGGCAGGTCCCGACCTCCTTTCACGGGGCTTTATTTACATGCGCGAGTCCGGCGAACTAATCACGGCTGGGCGGCGCCGGGTCTACCGGACGATTAAGCGCTCCTTTAAGGGCGAGGACGTCACGGTTGGTGCGCTGAAAAACGCCATTACCGCTGACCTGCAGTCGTTCTTATACAACAAGACGGGCCGTCATCCGATGGTATTACCGATGCTTGTTACTATTTAATCATAAGTGAGTGATGTGAGGTTGGGATGGACATTCCGGCCTCATTTGCTTTTCCCCAAACCAAACTCAAAACAATATAAGCGTGGTGAAAGTTAATGATCCTTCACCACGCTTATTCTAACTGCTAGTCTGCCCGCTTCATCATCTGGGGAGTAACCCCCTCCATTCCAATCATCGGGTCAATCGTTTCATTCGCAATCAACGCCGCTGTGAGCGTAAACGTTTCTGTTGTTGGGACCCCCTTTGGTTGTTCTTGCTGACCTGCATCAGGTGATAAATCCTGGTGACCCGCTTCTTCTCCCTGAAGGTACGCCCGGAGCCGATCCGGAAGCGCCGTTAAGCGGTCCAATCCCGGATTAACCACACTTTCCTGAAACGCCTGGAGTTCACCGAGTAAAATTAGTTTTTGCTTTGCCCGGGTAACTGCGGTGTACAGCAAATTACGTGCAAGCATCCGGTGGAATTGGCGGACCAGGGGAATGATCACTACCGGAAATTCACTCCCCTGCGCCTTATGAATCGACATGCAGTACGCCAGTTGAAGGTGGTACCAGTCCTCCCGGCCAAGTTCGACCTCGCGCCCATCGAAGTTAATTGTCATCGTTGCCGGTTGTTTTTTCTTTGCGTTTGCGGCCGTTAAACTGATGATGGTACCAATATCACCGTTATAAATCTCCTTGTCCGGATTATTAACCTGGTATAATACGCGATCCCCAATTCTCAGCTCCTGGTCGTTTACCACCACACTCTTTTGCCCCGGATGCTGCGGGTTAAGCATTTCCTGGAGAGCGTGATTAATGGCGGTAATTCCCGCAGGGCCGCGGTACATCGGCGCTAACACCTGAATATCGTCCGCAGCAATTTCCTTTTGGAGGGCAATCTTCACAATCTGCGTGATTAACGGCGTGACCTGATTGGCCGAACACACGGTAAACGACCGATCCTGCTGCTTACTCAATAAATCAGCCGGAAGGTGGCCGCCCTGAATCTCATGGGCGAGCGTTACAATTGCTGAACCCGCCTGCTGCCGGAAAATCTGGTGCAATTCAGCCCGCGGAATCGCCACATTCGCGAGCAGGTCGTTAAAAACTTGCCCTGGACCTACGGACGGTAACTGATCCTTATCACCAACAAAGAGGACCTGCATGTTATTGGGAATACTCTTTACCAGTAACCGCATCAATTCCGTATCAACCATTGACGTCTCATCAATGATTAACAACGCCCCACTTAATTCTTCCACCTCTTCTGGCAGCCGGCTTCCCCGCCCGGTAATTCCCAGCAAATGGTGAATTGTGCATGCATGTAAATGCGTAGCCTCGCTTAACCGTTTCGCTGCCCGGCCGGTGGGCGCCGCAAGCAAAACGGGACTAGGTTTTCCTGGTTTCGCGTCCAACTCGTCCGGGTCAAGGTCATGAACCATTGCAAAAAGGGTGAGATAGCCGTTAATAATCGTGGTTTTCCCGGTTCCAGGACCGCCAGTCAGGATAAAACACTGGTGTTGAATTGCTTCTTTAATTGCCGCCCGCTGATCATCACTGTATTCAATTTCAAGGTGCCGCTCCACCCGGTTGAGCTTCTGGTCGATTGCGGCCACCTTTTGGGGATGTTGGTCAAGCAACCGGCTAAACTGGGCAGCAATCTCAATCTCCGCGTCGTAAAGCTGGCGGATAAAAACGCGCCCCTGCTTATCAAGAACAACGTGCTCCGCCTTAATCAGTTCCTGAAGCTGAGCCACCAACTCTGGCCCTTGAACGGCATTCCCTAACAACTGCTGGGTGGTAGTGATCAGCTGCCGATCGTCAACGTAGGTATCGCCACTCGCTGCTGCCAGTCCCAACTGGTTAAATAGCGCCCCCCGCATTCGGGAAGGGTCATCCGGCGCAATCCCCAGCTGGGGCGCTAAAGCATCAATTCGCCGAAAACTAACATCGGGAACCTCAATCGCAATCCGGTACGGGTCATCATGGAGAACATCCAGAGTCGTTTCCCGAAAATGATCGTAAATTTTGCTGGCTAAACGCCCAGAAAACCCGTAGTTATTGAGTTCAATAACGGCTTGTTCGGCACCATTATTCCGGCGAAGCGTCTTTATCAGGGTTTCCCGCTGCTTTGCTGATAAGCCTAGCCGGTCTGCTTGGTCCGGATCGTCCATTAATACGTTAACCGCCTCTGCTCCTAAAATCTTTACAATCCGGGCGGCCGTTTTCCGCCCGATTCCCGGAAAATCTTCCCCAGCCAGGTAATCAATCACTCCCGCTTCGCTAGTAGGAGCCGCCACTGCCACCGTTTGTGCCCGAAACTGTTGTCCGTACTTTGGGTGGGCAACCAGTTCACCGCTAAACTGATACGTTGCGCCCTGCTGAACGGTGGGCATGTCCCCAACAACGGTTAACTCATCGTCATCCCAGTCAAAGTCAGTCTCCGTTACTGCCACCGCAATCACCTTATAAAACGAATCCGGTGCCGCAAAAATAACGTGGTTAACCTTACCCGTGAGGACATGTGTCCCTTGATTTTCGCTACTCATCCTTTTTTCTCCCGTTGATGAACCGCCTGTTGCATGAATTTTTGCGTATCCGCTAGCCGCGCCTGCATCCGCTTATAAAACGCCGGATCATGCCGCTTGACAAAGTCAAAATCCGCTGCCGGGTCCTTCCCCTGAACCGTTAGGACAACGCCCCGTTGAAACCGTGCCCGGAGATCCTGGCCGTTAACCGTCAACGCCTTTGTATAGTACTCGTGCGCCTGCGTAAAGTTTCCCAGTGCCATAAAAGTATCGCCCATTAGCGTTAGCGGGGCACTGTCGCGCTTCAACTGTTCACTGGCCGTTAGTGCAAACACGAGCGCCTGTTGGTATTTCTTCTGGGCATAGTACGTTTGGGCAATCATCATGTACGCCTGCCCCTTTAAGTGCTCATCTTGTACTCGCTGAAACTCCCCGAGGGCTTCTTGGTATAACCCACTGGCGTAATAGACGTTTCCTAACCCGTAATGCAATAAATTCTCAGCATGGTTGTCGCCATTAAAATGGCTTAACGCCCGTTTTAACAGCTCCTCTGCTTGCGGATAACTCTGTTGTTCTGTGAGGGCTGTTCCTAATTCGTAGTAGCGCTCAACCTCATCTGGATGCGCATCCACCGCAGCCACTAATTGTTTAATTGCCTGTTGGATCTGGGCCTGCTTTTCCTTCCGTTCTCCCATAAAACGACTCCTTATACGGTATCACTTTCGTCGATTTTCCGGTGTAAATAGCTGGTTTCATTAAAGGCACAACACTTAAAATGCGCTCCCCCATCAACCGTTTCAAAAATCGAGGTACTGGTATTCACTAACCCGCCCCGCCGGCGTAAATCCGCTAGGGAATAGCCTAACAGGTGGCCTAACTCCGCACACAGCACCCCACCATGGGTAACCACCAGAATATTTCCCGCCGGAAACTCGCGGGCAATGGCCTGTAGCCGGGGCGTTACCCGGTTAATTACGTCCGCAAACGATTCGCCCCCAATCCGATCAGTCCGGTACTGATCAGGATGATGATGGAAGGCATCACATTCCTGCGGATACTTCGCCGCTGCCGCCTCAAAAGTCATTCCTTCGAGTTTTCCTAGATTAAATTCCTTAAAGGCATCATCAACCGTCAGGGGAATCGCAGTTCCCAGATCATCAATCAAAATGCGTGCAGTTGTCCTTGTCCGGGGAAGCGGACTAACGTATGCGTGGTCAAAATGAACGTCCTTTAAGTAGTCTGCTAGTTCATGAATTGCCGCAATGCTTTCGGGGAGTAGCGGGGAATCACCACCCGCTCCCTGGTACCGCCGTTCCAGGTTCCACTGCGTTTTTCCGTGCCGAATAAAATAAAACTTTGTCATGCCCTCTCTTCCTTCCGCTCCCATTATCACACATTGCCGGTACTAAAAAAAGCCGGACTTAATCCGACTTCTCGCTGGCTAATCCTTCACAAACTTCGCCCAGCATTCATCCTGCGATTACCTACACGTACTGGCGTAATTCACCCTTCCAGTATGCGTGGTCAATCGTTCCGCTTCCTAGACACTCCTCGCCATCGTAAAAGACCACTTCCTGTCCGGGAGTGACCGCCCGGGTGGGGTTATCAAACAGAACATCAACCTTCGTATGGTCCGCATTAAATCGAACGGTGACCCCATCATCTTTCTGCCGGTACCTAATTTTAGCCGTACAGTGAAACTCATCCCCCCGGTCGTCAATCGGCGCAATAAAGTTTAACTTTGATGCATCTAGTTTATCGGCAAATAATCCTTCGTTATTGTAGCCCTGCCCAACATACAGGATATTCTTGCTGAGGTCCTTTCCGACCACAAACCATGGCTCGTTACTTGTACCGTTTCCGCCAATTCCGAGTCCCCGCCGCTGGCCAATCGTGTAATTCATTAGCCCGTGGTGTTCACCCTTTACCTCACCATCAAAGGTCATGATCTTCCCCGGTTGGGCTGGCAAAAACTCACTCAGAAACTTACCGAAGTTTCGTTCGCCAATAAAGCACACTCCGGTTGAATCCTTCTTATGGGCGGTTGCAAGGCCCGCTTCTTCCGCAATTTGCCGCACCTTACTCTTTAACATTCCGCCAATTGGAAAAAGTGCACGCTCAAGGTGGTGCTGCGTTAGCTGACTTAAGAAGTACGTCTGGTCCTTATTCGGATCAGCCCCCCGCAACAAGTGTACTGTTCCGTCCGGATCACGGCGGGTTTGCGCATAGTGCCCCATTGCAATGTAATCAGCATCGAGTTTCAACGCATAGTCCAAAAAGGCATTAAACTTAATCTTCGGGTTGCACATTACATCCGGATTGGGCGTCCGGCCCCGCTTGTATTCGTCCAGGAAATACGTGAACACGCGGTCCCAGTATTCCTTTTCAAAGTTGACTGAATAGTACGGAATTCCGATTTTATTAGCCACCTTGGCGACGTCTTCATAGTCTTCGGCCACCGTACAGACACCGCTGTCCTTTTTCTCGTCCCAGTTTTTCATAAAGACTCCGACCACATCGTAGCCTTCTTGCTTCAACAGGTACGCAACGACGGAGGAGTCCACCCCGCCACTCATTCCCACAACCACGCGGGTATGCTGCTTATCCTTCATTTATCATCACCATCACTTCGTTAAATTCTGAATCAACGGATTGAAGGTCACGCAATTCAGTCTTTTTTATCATAGCACGCCTGTATCGAGGTTACTAATTAAAAGTAATTAGAATCTTTTTATTGTTTTGCATAAATCAACATTAAAACAAACGGGCTGAGCGGAAGTTTACAGCTTGAATTCATACCACGTAATTCGGTTAGTCTGCCGCCTCCATCACGCCCGTTTTAATCGGCTGGGCACACCATGCTACTTAGCACTCAGCCAATGCACCCCGGTCGACTAATTCCCGGAGCGTAAAGTTTAGCTGTTCAAGTTCGGTTGCATACTTGTCAGGCTGCTTAAAGATATTTACCGCCTGCATTTCATTCGCGGTTACTACCGCCATCTTAAAACCAGTTAGGTCCTGATTAACGGTAATTTTAAGTCGGACGCTCCGGTTATCAGCCTCATCCGGATTAAGTTTCCGGTTAAGTTGAAATCGGCCCGCCTTAGTTGGAACAAACCCCGTATCCCGCAGGGTGTACTTTTTAATTGTTGCCGCTAACCCAAACCGGCGGGAGTCGCCCTTTAACTGCACTTGTTTTTCATATGCCATTTTACTTATCCCCTTTTCATCCGGTTAATAATCTTCGCCACTTCTTGGACAACCGTGTTGATCTCTGCCTCCGTATTCAACGGGCCAAAACTAAACCGAATCGTTTCGGTTACCCGCGGCGAGTCACCGTACATTGCCCGTAACACATGGGATGGTTCCAGCGAACCTGCCGTACAAGCCGACCCCGCTGCCACCGCAATGCCCGCCAAATCCAGGTTGGTAATCAGGGCGTCGTTCGGAACCCCCTTAAACCAAATGCTTAATACGTGGGGCAAGTAGTCTTCACCGTGCCCCCCATTCACCTCAAAATCAATCCCGGCGTCCGTCAATTTGGTGATTAGCGATTCCTTTAAGGCCTGTTCGTGTTCACACCGGGCGCGCTTAGTGTCCGGATCAAGCAACGCAACCGCCTTCGCAAACCCCGCAATGGCAGGAATGTTCTCCGTTCCCGCACGCCGGTCTAGTTCCTGTTCACCGCCCTTAATTAACGGTGGAAAATTTAAACCGGTACGGCGGTATAAGAAGCCCATAAACTTCGGGCCGTTAAGCTTATGCGCCGAAGTTGCCAGCAAATCAATGTGGTCGCGTTGAACATCAATATCGAGTAACCCGTACGCTTGAACCGCATCCGTGTGGAACCACGCATTAGTCGGGGCCACGAGTTCACCAATTTCATGAATTGGCATCCGGGCACCCACCTCGTTGTTCCCCGTCATCACGGAAACAAGGATCGTGTCGTCCCGCAACGCCGCCCTCAGATCAGCGAGCCGAATCATTCCGCATTCATCAACCGGTAGGTATGTCACTTCAAACCCGTGCTGTTCCAAGTACTGCATCGGCTTTAGCACTGCCTCGTGCTCAACCGCAGTTGTTATGATGTGACGTCCTTCCCGTTGCCGCGCAAGGGCCGTCTGAATAATTGCGGTGTTGTCACTTTCGGTCCCACCACTCGTAAAAACAATTTCATCATCCCGCGCAGCATTAATTGATTGGGCAATAGTATGCCGACTTTCATCTAGAATTGCCCGGGCCTCCCGCCCAAACGAATTAACGCTGGACGCATTCCCGAAAACCGTCTTCATTACCGCCGTCATCCGGTCAATTACCGCCGGATCCATGGGCGTCGTGGCTGCGTTATCCAAATAAATCCGTTCCATTTTACTAGTCCTCCGCCTGGTCAAGGAGGTTAAGAATCATCTGGGCAGACTGCTTTCCCGCTTGGATAATAAATTCATCGAATGACTGGCTTGCTTCCTCATCGCCAGTATCTGACATTGCCCGAATAACCACAAACGGCACGGCAAACTGGTGCGCAACCTGGCCCACTGCGGCCCCCTCCATTTCACTGCATAAAACATCGGGGTACAGTTCCTTAATGTGGTTAATTTGGGCCGTCGAACTAATAAATTGGTCGCCAGAAACAATCAAGCCACGTTTTACGGGCATCCCAACGTTCTGGGCTGCATTCACAATTTGGTCTGCTAACGCCGCATCTGCCTCAAAGAAACGGGGTTGGTCCGGTAATTGGCCGGGGGCATAGTTAAAGGCCGTGGAGTTCACGTCATGGTATGCCACCTTGGTTGAAACCACCACGTCACCAACCTTTAAGCCATCGCCAATTCCACCGGCCGAGCCAGAATTAATCACGCAATCAACCTTAAAATGGTCAATTAAAACCGCCGTCATCATCCCGGCTTGGACCTTTCCAATCCCCGATTCAACCATTGCGACGGCGTGGCCGTTTAACGTTCCCGTTGAAAACGTCGCCCCCGCAATGACCACATCATCACGGTCCGCTAACCGCCGCCGTAACTCCTTAATTTCCTCTTCCATTGCACATAAAATTCCGTATCGCATAGTGTTCCTCCTTAAAAGTTTACAAACCGCATAAACAAGTACGTCAAGACAATTAAAATCACAAGCACGAGAATTACCTCGTTCAGCTTACGTCCTAACCGCCGCGCTTTTTTATCAATAAGAGCTTGCCGTTCCGCCACCCGTTGTTCTTCCCTGGTAGGAAGTGGTTCCTCCTCTTCAGGTTGCTGGGCCCACCTGGGAGTTTCGCGGTGAAGATGTTCGGTTTGTTCATCCTCGTTTGCAGCCCACTCCTGGTCAAATTCTTCGTGCTGGTGGCGCCTCAACCGTTCATCGCCCATTACTGGTATCCTCCTTCAATTGCCAGTACCACAAAGCCATAATTGTTTTGGCATCACAAATCAACCCGGTTGCGATTTGCCGGTGCATCTCCGTGGGTGTCAGGGAAACCAGTTCGAGGAACTCATCGTCATCCTGGGGAAGCTCATTGGCCACTGGCGCTAACCCCGTAGCGCAAAACAACGTCATTTTTTCATCTGCAAAGCCCGGTGACGTGTAAAATTGGGCGACCTGCTTCAAATGTGTCGCTTCCATCCGCACTTCCTCGTTTAACTCTCGTTTGGCCGTTTGGAGGGGCGCCTCGCCTGGTTCAATTTTTCCCGCCGGAATCTCTAGCGTCACCTGCCGCAGCGGTTCCCGCCACTGTTTTACTAGAATAATCTTTCCGTCATCCGTAAGCGGAATTAACCCCACCGCTCCGTGATGGTGGACAATTTCCCGGTTTGCTGGTTGGCCGTTAGGAAGACGGACCTTCTCTACTGCAAGGTCAAGAATTGCCCCGTGGTAAATCATGTGCTCGCTTTCAACGTGCTCTTTGAAGTTAATTTTCACCGCCACCCCTCGATTCAAATTCTCCGTTTAATTGTAGCATACCCCGAAGAAGGGTGCGCCAGGTTGCATGACGAATAAAATCCTGTGGCCTGCCATTTATCTTGTTCACCGTCACCAACTTATCCCACAAACAGTAAGGAGGTCGGGAACTGTAACCCAACCTCCTTTTACTACTAAACTATAAGCTTTCCATGTGTTCGTTATACTTCCGGTAAGCATCTTCATCGAAAACACGATCAATCTCACCGATGTATTCGGTTACGCCGTTTGTAAAACCATTTTTAAAACGATATAAACCGTCATCTAAGTCAATCTCAAAAATCCCCCCAAAGTCATATACAGTCTTGTTTGTTTCGATTGCCCACTTAATCATTTCCCACTGCATTAGGTAATTAGGCATCAGATTCCGCTTATTATTGGTCGAACCACCGTACATGTACCATACCCGGTCACCATAATTCATTGCAATTGCCCCGGAAAGAACTTCTTCATCATCATGTGCTAAATAAACCCGGACATGATCACCAAATACGTCTAAAACCCGCTCAAAATATTCCTTAGGTCTATACGTTATGTGTTGTCGCTTAGCCATTATTTCATGAGTGTGGTAAAAAAGGTCTAACGCCTGAGGAGAGTTTGCATAATCAACAGTCACACCTTTCCTCTTAGCGAGTCGAATGTTATACCGGGTCTTACTGTGAAATGTCATTAATAACTCATCAATATTATCCAAAGTATATTCCGATAAGTTAAGAAGCATGTTATAACGCGGCATGATTGTCCCGTGGCCAACGATATCCTTGTTGCGAACGGTAAAACCCGCTTCACGTAACGCATGGTCATACTCATCCGTGTACTCAACTTCCGGGTCGGCCCGTAAAACAAACGCACCTTGTTGCTGCAAGTAATCACTTGCCTCATCGTAAAGCCGTTTTACCAGGGATACGTCACGAACATCACATACCGGTCCCTTCGAACAATATGCTAATTTTTTCCCGCCGGCTTGCTCATTGGCAATCATCAAAATAGACATCGCCCCGATAATCTCGCCAGCATCATCCGTAACGTACACATAACATGGCTCCCAATTTGACTTTATTCGTCCCCATTCAACGGTTTGGGTCAACTTCCGGTTAGGACTAGTCGCCAGAAAATCCATGTACCGCTGAAGTTCAGCCTGGTCGTTCATATCTACAATCGGCATTTCGCTCACCTCATTAAAATTTATCCTACTAGTTGCGGTGCTTTAAAAGTTCCTGCGCTAGGTAATAATCCCCATCATACGGAACGTGTTCCCCGTTTTTATAAATGAACCGTTCCCGGCCCTTAGCTGCCAGTAACACGACGTCATCCGGATGGGCGCCATTAATCGCCGCCGTTACCGCCTGTTTCCGGTCAACAATCTGGTGAACCGTCACGTTCGGGGTAATGTGGGCAACAATCGCCTGCATGATTTCGCGAGGGTCCACGTTAGCACTATCATCTTCGGTAATATATGCGACATCGGCTTCTTCAGAAACGGCTCGGCCAATGTCCGCCCGCCGGGATTCGGCCTTTCCGCCAACCCCGCCAACAACAACCACAACCTGCCCGTGGGGATGCGTTTGGCGAAGGTACTGAAGAGCCCGCTTTAGGCTAATGTAGTTATGCGCGTAGTCAACACAAACCGTAAGGCCATCTTTAGCCTGAAGCATCTCCATTCGTCCAGAAATAGTGGTTTCCGCTATTCCCGCAACGGTCGCTGGAACATCAGCACCACACAGTCGGCTCACGATAATTGCCGAAACCGCGTTTTCGTGGTTAAACGCCCCAACCATTTTCATCCTATACTGCTCATCCACCGCCGGAACGTCAGCACTCACATTTACTAACGAGAAATCCTGTCCATTGGACGGATCGTTCCCGTACCGATAGTCTCCCTGATGTTTTCCATACGTGATTACTTGCGGACACTTTGCCCGTGCCTTAGCCAATAACAAGGAAGCATAGCCTGTTTCTGCATTGATAACCATTGTGTGGCTGTTCTTAAACAACTGGGTTTTACAATACAGGTAATCATCAAAGGACGGGTGCTCAACCGGACTAATGTGGTCAGGAGAAATATTGAGGAACACCCCAATATCAAACGTAATCCCGTATACCCGGTTGGTTTTATACGCCTGACTGGAGACCTCCATCACAAGATACTCCATCCCGTTATCAACGGCCTGCCGCATGGACCGAAACAGATCGAACGACTCCATCGTTGTCAGTCCCGATTCCGTGTAGTGAACCCCGTCAACCGAATTTTCAACGGAGGAAAACTGCGCCACTTTTCCCGGGGCCATGTGCTGAAGAATATGCCGGGTAAAGTATACTGCCGTCGTCTTCCCCTTAGTCCCGGTAAAGCCAATTAATCGCTTAAATTCCTTATCAGGATACCCGTAAAAGGCCCGGGCAACCACCGCCATTGCCTTTTTTATGTCGGTTACGACGAGCTGCACGACTGATGCCGGAGTTTCAGAAAAAACGTTCTCCGTAACAATTACCGGCACCCCCGCCCGAATTGCCTCATCGAGGTATGCCCGCTTAAAGTTGCGGCCCTTGCAAAAGAAGAGGGTGTGGGCATCACTTTGTTTTGAATTATACGAAATGGTCGTTAATCCCGTTGCTGAATCAGGTTTTGGAAAAGAATAAGTCCACTGCTTATCCTGAACGGCCTCCTTAAAAAGGTGTGCGTGTTTTAATAGCTCAACAACTGCACTTTCCGCTAACATCTTATCCCCCACCTTCGTTATTTTTGTGACAAATTCTTACTTTTCTAGCCCTTCAGTTACAGCCTCCGGGAAATCCTGCCGAACAACCGCAGCACACCGGCCACATAACGGGGCCAACTCGCTATCGGTTCCTAAGTCTTCCCGGTACATCCGGCACCGCGGGCATACTTCACCGATAGCGTGCTCAACCACAACGGCAACACCCTCACCCTGAAGTGCGTCTGCTGGCGCTTCATCAAGGGAGTGCATTTCTAGCTGTGAAACAATCATCGTCTGGCGTACGTCTACTTCAAGCCGCGTAATTAACTCCTGTACAGAAGCATCCACGTAGAGGTTAACCCGTGCCTCAAACGACTTCCCGATTAACTTCGCATCGCGGGCCTCTTCCAGCGCCTTAAGGACGGCTGACCGCACTTTCATGAATTGCTCCCAATCGGCAAGGACATGGTCCTCATGATTCCGGTGGTCCACCGTTGGCATCTCGGCTAACTGAGCAAATTCTTCCGGTTCCTTCAAGTATTCCCAAACTTCTTCTGTTGTATGCGGAATAACCGGCGTTAGTAACTTAGCCAGCCGAACCACGATATCGTACATTACCGTTTGCATCGAACGCCGTGCATGGCTGTCCTTTGCCTCAATGTAAATAACATCCTTAGCAATATCCATGTAAAAGGCCGACAGGTCAACGGTTACAAAGTTAAGAATTTGCTTGTAAATATCCATGAAATTGTACGTCGCAAAATCATCTAGGATGGTCTTCGTCAGCCGGTTAACCTTCATTTCCATGTACTGGTCAAGCGGAGTCAGGTCATCGAAGGCAATGTGGTTTTCCTGGGGATTAAAGTCCGCCGTATTGGCCAACAAGAAACGGAACGTATTCCGCAACTTCCGGTAACTTTCAGCAATTTGCTGGAAACTCCCCATCGAAACCCGAACGTCTGCTGACGTATCAACACTAAGAACCCATAACCGGATAATCTCAGCGCCCATTTGCTTAATTACCTTTTCCGGAACAATCGTGTTCCCCAGTGACTTACTCATCTTCCGACCCTTACCGTCAAGGGTAAAGCCTTGGGAAATGACTTCCTTATACGGTGCCTTTCCTGTCATGGCAACGCTCGTAATTAAGCTGGAGTTAAACCATCCCCGGTACTGGTCTGAACCTTCCAGAACTAAATCCTCCGGATACGTTAGGTAGTCCCGCTCGGCACAAACACCCTGATGGGATGAACCAGAATCGAACCACACGTCCATGATGTCCGTTTCCTTGGTAAATTGATCATTTGGTGAGTGCGGGCTCGTAAATCCTTCCGGAAGAAGGTCTTTTGCTTCGCGCTCGAACCATACGTTAGAACCGTGTTCAGCAACTAAATCGGCAACATGGTTAACGGTCTCAGGCGTGATAATCGCTTCTCCATCTTCCCCATAGAAAATTGGGAGAGGAACGCCCCAAACCCGTTGCCGGGAAATAACCCAGTCTCCCCGGTCCTTAATCATATTATGCAGCCGTTTCTGGCCCCATTCTGGATGGAACTGAACGTCATCAAGGGCAGTAAGAATCTCATCACGAATCTTATCAACCGATGCAAACCACTGTGGGGTTGCCCGGAAAATAATCGGCTTCTTTGTCCGCCAGTCAAACGGATAACTATGCGTGTATGGCATGGACTTTAATAAGAGACCCTGATCAGCTAATTTCTTAAGCGCAATGTCGTTAGCGTCCTCGTAAAAGACCCCGTCAAAATCGGCCCCTGCTTCGGCAGTCAGGTAACCCTGGTCATTCACCGGAGCAAAAATCGGTAGCCCGTATTTCTTTCCGACCATGTAGTCGTCTTCCCCGTAACCCGGAGCAGTATGAACTAACCCCGTTCCGTCATCAAGAGTCACGAAGTCCCCCAGCATGGTAATTAACTTGCGGGAAGCATCAAACGGGTGCGCCGCAACAACGTTTTCGAGTTCTGCACCGCGAACCGTCTTAACAACGTGGACATTGTCCCACCCAAAGAGTTCTGCGTTCTTGTTAACCAATTCTGCAGCCATTACGAACTGGCGCTCATCATCATCGTGAGTGACCACCGCATAGTCAAAGTCCGCCGCAATGGTAATCCCCTCAGATGCCGGAATCGTCCACGGGGTCGTCGTCCATACCACCATGTACGTTTGGTCATTGGCTAAAACGCCCTTGCCATCGATAACCCGTTCCGCAAAGAACGCTGATGGTGATGTTACGTCATGATACTCGACTTCGGCTTCTGCCAGCGCAGATTCTGAGGACCATGACCACCGCACGGGCTTTAATCCCTTGTAGATTAATCCCCGCTCAGCCATCTTTCCAAAGACCCGGATTTCAGCCGCTTCGAATTCCGGTTTGAGGGTTAGGTACGGGTTGTCCCACTCAGCGTTAATTCCCAGCCGTTTAAAGTCCGCACGTTGCTTATCAACCTGCTTAAGGGCGTATTCCCGGCACTTCTCCCGAAAATCATTAACTGAGAGCGTCTTCCGGTCGATCCCTTCCTTCTTCAGCTGTTGCTCAATTGGCAGTCCATGTGTATCCCATCCAGGAACATATGGGGCATAGTATCCCATCATTGACTTTGAACGAACAATGAAATCCTTGGAAATCTTATTCATGGCATGCCCCATGTGAATGTTACCGTTAGCATATGGAGGGCCATCATGAAGAACAAAACTGGGCTTTCCTTCGTTAAGCTTCAGCCGTTGTTCATAAACCTTATTGTCTCCCCACTGCTTTTGGCGCTCGACTTCCTTTACGGGAAGATTTCCCCGCATCGGGAACTTTGTCTTCCCCATGTTAAGCGTTTTTTTGATCCGCATAAGTTTCTTTCCCTTCTTCTAGAGTACAAAAAAATCCCGTCGCTCGGGACGAGATTTTCGTGGTACCACCCAACTTCAGGAGTGGTAACCACTCCCCTTAGTGTAAAGATAACGGCATTAAGCCGGCAGTTCCTAATTTATTCAGAACCACATCCCAGCAACCGATCGGTAATGAACGGAGGGAGGACTACCTCACACCACCGTAGCTCGCTGAACCTAATCACGTTCATTCCATGCTGCTGTTTGGAAATTAGTATTACTGTTCGTCGTCATCAACGACGTTACCCTGGCTGTAGTGGCGCCCAGCTGGCTCATCATTCGTGTCAGGGAAAATAACAACCGTCTGTTCCTCGTCGTCATCAGCACCGCCGTTTACTTCAGCCTGAGCTTCATCCGAAGCAGGAGTTTCTGGCTCATCATTTGTATCCGGAGCAACCTGCTGCTCTTGCGGGGCGTTTGCCGTGAAGGACTGGACCGTCATGGCATCTTCCTTGTTCATCGCATCATCTTCACGAATAGCATTCTGAATCTCTTCGTAGGTGCTTGTATCACCCTGCTTCAGAATCTCATCCCATTCGCTCCCCTTGACAACTTCAAGCTGTGATTCCAGCATTACCTGTAACTTCTGCCGGAAAATCCGCGCCTGCTTCTTCAGGTCGTCAGTTTCAATGGCAAGTTGCTTAGCCTTTGCAGCCGCTTCATCAATAATGTGACGGGCCTTTTCATTTGCCTGGTCAATAATGTCCTGACCCTGCTTTTGCGCTTCACGGTTGATGATGTCGGCTTCCCGCTGTGAGTTGGCCTTCACCTTATCAGCCGCTTCCTGGGCAACAATAATTGACTGGTTCAGTGAATCCTTTAAATCATTGAAGTACTTTAACTTCTCTTCGTACTGCCGGATTTCTTCGTTTAACCGGTCATTTTCCCGGAGTGAAGCCTCGTAATCCTTTTGAATCTGATCAAGAAAGTCAACAACTTCTTCCTGATCAAACCCACGGAACTTTGTCTGAAATTCCTTATTATGAATATCTCTTGGGGTCAATGCCATCCCCGACACCTCCATTAATTATCTTCTTGTTAATCGTATACCTTTTAGCTAGAAAAGCAAGCTCACCGCCGGCTGTGGATCACCTCACCACTAACCCGGAGTTTTCCTTTTTTAGTTCGCTCCGGGGCCACACGAGTAATACGAAACCGACCCGCTCTTCTTACAGAAATAATATCATATTCGGCCACGGAATAGTCACCCTGATCAACCACACTCCAGTTCACCCGCACATATTGGCGGCTGAGGACTTCCTTGGCCCGTTGGCGGGAAAAGTTAAAAACAGCAGCAATAACCGCATCAAGGCGAACCGAAGCAATGGTTATCTGCATTGGCTGCCAATCATTTTGGGGGCGAATTACTGCAGTTGCAGGAACTAAATTCACCTTAACTGGGCCAATGCGCTCAACCTGCGCTTGTAAGTATGCTGCAATCCCCCGCTCACACATAAACTGCCAGGTGGTTCCATCACTAATGATATCGCCCAACACGTCCCGCTCAATTCCACTATTAACCAGCGTTCCTAAAACCTGACGGTGTGCTAACGTGGCGAATTTAACTGGGTACCGAATTGTAAGCGGGGTAATCGCAAAGTCAGCGTTTTCCGGGGAAAAGTAATCCGGAAAAACAATCGCGCGACAACGTTCCGCCCCCGAATAGCCTCCAGAAAAAGCCACCTTTACGGCACTCCCCCCGACAAGCGTTTGTAAAATATACTGTGCCCGCGGATCAAGAAAGTGTGTCGTTACCGGCCGGTATTCACTTTCCGCTTGTGCAACCACCCCGCTGAGCTGGTCGATTAACGGCCGCTCGGCGGGGCGGAAATGCTGATAAATATTTGCGTTCATGCTCTACTACAATATCCGCAAAATGGCAAATACACCATACTCGATAAATTGTAAGGCAATCAACCCCACCCACGGAGCAAATGAAATCCCGAAAACCGGTGGAATAAACCGCTCAAAAATCTCAAGGTATGGCTGACAAAGACGCACCAATAATTGGCCCAGCTTTGTTTGATAAGCATTCGGGAACCAGGACATAATGCAGTACACCAAGATCAGCGTTGAATACAATTCAAAAAGAACCTGAATAATTTGGCCAATCATCCTCGCTAATTCCCTCCTCCTTCAATTACCGCTTCCGGTGACGGAAGAAAGGTGGCTTACTTAACTCGTCTTCTTCTTTTGCCTTAGCGTCAGCATTATTCTGCTGATCGTTGTAAACATTGAAGTCATCCTTTTGGATGTTCCGGAAGGCATTTTCCCGTTCATTTTGGAACGCCTGCCGGTTATTCCCGTTTTCCCGGTTTAAATTCCAGTTGTTAAACGGGTCGGACTGCTGGTTTGACCCCTGGTTCATTCCACCGTTTCCGTTCTGCCGTGGTTGGGAAGTCCCCGGCTGCTGCATGCCGTTTCCGCGGTTTCCACGGTTATGCCGCCCAATCTTTTTCTTACCGTTAGCATCAATTCCGGTAGCAATTACCGTAACGATCACGGTATCCTCGTCAAGGTTCTCGTTAATTGACGTCCCGAAGATGATGTTAACGTCATCGTTAGCAGCCTGAGCAACAATATCGGAAGCCTGCTGTGCTTCGAACAGGCTCAAATCCGGACCACCGGTAATGTTTAACAGCACCTGTTGAGCACCCTCAATTGAAACCTCAAGCAACGGTGAATGAATGGCTGCCTTAGTAGCTTCTTCCGTCCGGTTTTCACCGCTTGCAGTCCCGATTCCCATTAAGGCAGAACCCTGATCCTGCATAACCGTCTTAACATCAGCAAAGTCCAGGTTAACGTATCCTGGTGATGTAATCAGGTCAGAGATTCCCTGAACACCCTGCCGAAGAACATTATCAGCTTCCTGGAAAGCCTGAAGCATCGGTGTCTTCTTATCGACAATTTCAAGCAACCGGTTATTAGCAATAATTACCAGCGTGTCGACGTGCTCCTTCAGCTTTGCAATTCCGTCAGCGGCAAAGGTTGCCCGCTTGGGTCCTTCAAAACTAAATGGTCGGGTGACAACCCCCACAGTGAGGGCACCCTGTTCCTTAGCAACCTTGGCAACAACAGGAGCAGCCCCCGTTCCGGTTCCGCCACCCATTCCGGCAGTAACAAAAATCATATCTGCGCCGTCAAGCTGTTGTGCAATTGCATCTTCGCTTTCTTCGGCAGCCTTCTCACCAACTTCTGGGTTTGAACCAGCTCCAAGTCCCTTCGTAAGCTTCGGCCCGATTTGAATCTTCGTCTCTGCCTTAGACTTCTTCAGTGCTTGAATATCCGTGTTAGCAACGATAAATTCAACACCCTTAACGTCATCTTCAATCATCCGGTTAACGGCGTTGCCACCGGCGCCACCGACACCAATGACCTTAATCTTTGCGCCGACTTCGTTTGAATCCATTGAGAATTCCATCCCTTCATCCTCCATTTTCATTAGTCCATTGCCCGTTCAAAGAACTCAGATAATTTCTGCCACCACCGGTGGAACAGGGCGCCAATCTTTGAGGAGCCTTCTTCCCTCGGTTGCTTTGGCGTTGCCTCACGGACGGGTTTGTCCTCCCGTTTCCGTGATTGGAACGGCCGAAACGACCGCGGACGCCGTTCATCAGCAGAAACATCACCTTCCGGTTCATCATCAAGGGGCTGTTCCTGGAAATTATCGCTCGCAAGGGCGTCCTTAACAATCCGGTCAACCCCCCGTTGCCGTGCGATATACTGGGTCAACCCCAGCACCCCGGTAAACTTTGGATCCCGCAGATTCATTTCCTGCGGAACGTAAACGCGCACGTTCACGTCTAAAACATCCTCCGCTAGTTCCTTAATTCCAGGTAATGCTGCCGTTCCTCCGGTTAAGACAACGCCTCCCGGAAGTGATAAAGCGTCAACCTGTTCCAACTCATCCCGAAGTTTTTCAAAGATTTGCTCTAACCGCGCCTCAATAATCTCAGCAAGATATTCCTCCGTAATTTGTTGCGGTTCTTGCTGACCGACAACCTGAACGGGGAAGACATCATCCTTAGAGGCCATTGTGGTGTCCGCATAACCATAATTTTGCTTAAGAAGCTCGGCGTTTTCAATCGAAGTATTTAATACGACCGAAATATCACGGGTAACAAAATCGCCACCCTCTTGATCGACGTATGTATACTTCAACTGATGGTCGTGAATGACAGCGGCTGTTGTTTGGCCACCGCCAATGTCAATCGTTACCGCACCAAAATCACGTTCATCGTCAGTCAATGCAACGTCCGCTACCGCTAACGGCATTACAACCGTTCCGTTAACTTCAAGGCCTGCCCGTTCAATGCACTTTTTAACGTTATGCACGATTGTTTTCGGACCAGTATACATAATACCGTCCATTTCCATCCGAACACCGAGCATTCCCCGCGGATCCTGAATTCCATCAAAGCCATCAACAATGAACTCCTCAGGGATAATATCAATGACCTCACGTTCAGGCGGTAAGTTTTGAACCAAGGCAGCCTGGGTTACACGCCACACATCATTCGAAGTGATTTCTTTTGACGCACTATCACCCGCTAAACTTACGGCAATGACGCCACGACAGCGTTCAATCTGAAGCATATTAGCGGGAATCCCAACCGTAACTTCTGAAATGGTCTTCCCGGAACGCTGCTCAGCTTCTTTAACCACAGACTGAATAGCACCGACCACCTGATCAATGTCTACAATCACACCACGACTAAGTCCAGCAGATGGAGCATTACCGTAACCGATAATATTAATTTGATTGTTGATATATTCTGCAATTATCACCTTGACGGTTGACGTTCCGATATCAAGGCCTGCAAAAATTCCAGAATCATCCATCAAATTGCCCTCCTATCTTTATAATATCTTGCTAATTAAATGTAAAAACGGACGCTATATCCGGTCTTAAACTTGCATAATTTTAGTATACACAAATCAAGGACGCAAAACCATAGTTCCGCTAGAGTTTTACTTGTTTTTATCACTAAAAGGGTACGAATATGCGCCGACCTCAAAATCAACGACGCCCTTCGCTTTCATTTTAGCGGCAATTGCCGGATAATACTTCATTTTAGTAGCGAAAGTATCAACCCGGGCAATAACTTCATTCCCACTATTCATGTATAAGTGAACCCGCTGCGGATCAACCCTGTTTGGTTGTGCATGAATTTCTGAAATTGCTTGCCGCACTTTTACGGGCAACCGGTTTACCTGAGCCGCCATCGCGCGTAATTCGCGTGGCTTAAAACCATAAAAGATGGGATAATTCCCGTTAATTCGCCGAATCTTCGTCAAACCAACGGCACCACTCGCCAACACCTTATAGTACTGGCCGGCCTTTCGCTGATAACCAACAATCGGGTATTCCTGTACCCGCAAAACAACCTGGCGCCCAACAAGCCGCACGCTTATATGCCGGACAGAATTGACCTCCCGCTTTACGCGGCGGTCGCCCGTAAGCATTCGTGGATAAACCGTTATTAACGACTGATGTGGGCGCAGTTGGCTGGCCTGGACAACCGCTTGCCCCGTTGCATTATCAGTCCCCGTTACTCGAACCGAAGAAATTCGGCTGACCGGAAGAATGCTGATAACCGTAACCACTACGGCAACCGCAAAACAAAACACCAGCACCAGCGTCCGCCGCCGGACCCGCGACAACCGATGCGGTTCCTTTGGGGACTTCTGTGTCGTAGTTATCGGTAACTGCTCCTCCGCTTCTTTTACTGGCGCTTGTTCAATGGGCTGGAGTGGTTGTTGGGCTACTGGAGGCTCCTTTTTTGTGGGAGTATCATGCTGCGATTGCCGCTTTAGAGGACGCTTTGTTTTCGCTTTTGCCTTTAACCACTCCAACGATCCTTTTTCACGCTTTTTTACGAACAGTGGCGTTTTATGAGGGGCATTCGTGACCCCCTCCTTAACTTGATGTTTTTCTGCCCGTTTTTTACGTCGTTCTGCGCGTTCCCAGGGCGTCAATTCTTCCCGGTGTGGGCGGTGAAAAATGTTTGCCATACTCATCCCCCCCTACTTCTGTGCTGTGGTAATTAGCCCACGAAGGATTGCATATACGCGATCAGCAGCATCCGGCATTCCTGCCTGCCGCGCCCTCACAGTCATCTCCTGCCGTTTTGCCCCGTCAGCCATTAATTTGTTAGCACAAGCAAAGAGTTTTTTGCCGGTTAAACCCTCTTCAGGTAAAAGTTCTGCTGCACCACGGTTAACCAAACTCTTAGCATTTTTGGTTTGGTGATCATTCGTAACGTACGGACTCGGAATTAAAATTGATGGAATTCCAATCGCCGTAATTTCAGCTAGGCTTGTTGCCCCAGCCCTGCCGACAATGCAGGCAACTTCCGGCAAAATAGCGGGCATATCCGGAATGTATGGTTTCACCACTACGTTACTCGGAACCTTATTTCCAATCCGTTCCATTACCATGTCGTAATGCACTTTCCCCGTCGCAAAAAGGACCTGATATTCCGGGTGCTGGCCAAACAACGGTAACGCGTCCGCCACGGCTTCGTTCATATGAAGGGCCCCCCGTGATCCTCCAAAAATTAACAACGTTGGTTTGTCCGCAGTCAACCCATACTCGGTTGCTAAACGTCCGGTCGGGTGCATCTGACTCACCTGTTGTGCGCGTGGATTTCCCGTTAAAACAACCTTCTTCTGGGGAAAAGCTGATGCAGCATCAGGGAAGCAAATTCCAACCTTGTCAACAAAGTGTCCTAAAAACTTATTAGTAACTCCCGCAACACTATTTTGTTCGTGGATCATTGTCGGGATATGTAATCGGCTCGCAGCAAATACCACCGCACTGCAGACGTAACCCCCAGTTCCAACAACAACATCCGGTGCAAATTCACGAATAATCTTCTTTGCCGTCTGGATACTCCGCAAAAAAAGCGCGACGGTCTTGACGTTTTCGAATGAAAGCGCCCGCTTAAATCCCTGAATTTTAATTGATTTAAAAGCAATCCCAGCATCCCGGACAATCTGGCTCTCAAGCCCCTTTTCGGTCCCAACATAAAGAATTTCCGAATCAGGTTCATGCTGTTTAACCGTTTCAATCAAGGCTAACGCAGGGTAAATATGTCCCCCTGTGCCACCGCCAGAAATAATTAACCGCACTTAGATCACCTCGTTCTTTAATTGCTCAATTGCCTCGATGTACTTATCACCACGAACCTCAAAGGTTGGCCACTGATCCCAACTTGCACACGCTGGTGACAATAAGATTGTGCTTCCCGGTTGACTGTGCTTGTATGCAACCGGAACAGCCGCCACGGCATCCTTAACGTGAATAATTCGTGGAACCTGCGCCTGTTTCCCAGCAGCAGCAATCAAATCGGCCGTTTCACCAAACACTATTAACGTATCAACCTTATTATGCATGGCGGGTGCTAACCTTTCAAACGTAAACCCGCGATCTAATCCCCCTGCAAGTAAAACAACGTGGTCCTTAAAACCAGCCAAGGCTTTCAACGTTGCTTCAATATTCGTCGCTTTCGAATCATTATAAAAGACCCGCCCATTAATCGTTGTAACGTACTGCGTCCTGTGCCGAACGCCACTAAACGTGGTCAAAACGTGTTTTATAACGGAATTATCAACGTTCATCAACTTGGCAACAGCGATTGCAGCGAGTGCATTTTCAACGTTGTGACTTCCGGGAACCTTAATGTCGTCTGCCGCCATCACCCGCTCGCCGCGGAAGTATAGCTCTCCATCCTGTTCGTATGCGCCCGTTTGAATTCGGTTTTCCCTGGAAAACGGAACAACCTGCGCCTCAGTATGTGTGCTAATTTCCTGCCACTCGGGATCGTCCCAGTTAATTACAAGGTAATCATCCGGCGTTTGGTTCATCATGATCCTCATTTTAGCCCGCACGTAGTTTTCCCTGGAACCATGGTAGTCCGTATGTGCCGTGTAAATGTTAGTAATCACCGCAATGTGCGGGTGGAGCCGTTGAATCCCCATTAACTGGAAGCTTGATAGTTCAGTTACTAAGTAGTCATTATTCGTTGCCTGCGGCGCCACCTGCGTAACCGGAACGCCAATGTTTCCAACGGCATAGGCATGCCCCTTCAGCGACTCATCAAGCATCTTTGTAATTAACGTTGTTGTTGTCGTTTTCCCGTTTGTTCCCGTAACGCTAACAAAGGGCGCCTCTGACACAACGTATCCTAGTTCCGGCTCGGTAATCACGGGAATAGCCTGCTTGACCGCAGCAGCAACAAGCGGATTATCATAAGGAATTCCTGGATTTTTAACCACTAAATTCGTCTCATCGAGGAGAGAAAGGGGATGACTCCCGGTCACCACAGTGGCGCCCGCCTTTTCTAACGCAGTGACCTCTTTTAGATCCTTCGGCGTTTGCCGGTCGTTCACCGTCACGTGCGCGCCGAGACGTAGCAGAAGCTTAGCTGCACTCACCCCGCTCTTTCCCAATCCAAGCACCAAAACGTTTTTATCCCGATAATCGCTAACCTTTTTCATCACTGCTACTTCCTTTATAAATTACCAAATAATAACAACTAGCGTAATTGCCCCAACAACCGCACCGACAAGCCAAAAGACCGTATCGATTTTCCATTCATTCCACCCATCCATTTCAAACTGATGATGAATCGGCGTCATCTTAAATAGCCGCTTCCCGGTCCGGTGGTAATAGGTCACCTGAATAATGACGGTTGCCGTTTCAATAACAAAGATAATTCCGATAAATAGTAATGAAAACGGATGTTGTAAGAGGAACGCAACTGCCGCAAGCGCCCCTCCTAGTGCCAACGAGCCCATATCACCCATGAAAATTTTTGCTGGGTTATGGTTGAAAATAAGGAAGCCGACTAATGCTCCAACAACCGCAACGCAGAAAAGCATAATGCCAAACTGGTCCTGGTGGTAGGCAAGGATTGCGTACAGTGCAAAGGCAATTGCTGCCTGACCAGCAACCAGCCCGTCAATCCCGTCAGTCAGGTTGACTGCATTGGAGAACCCCACTAACCAGAAAACAATAAACAGGACGTATAGAATTCCTAGCTGAATTTGCTGGCCAAAAATAGTCACACTTAACGGAAAGCCCGCATGCCAGTATCCAAAAGCAAAGAGAAGTGCTGCAACTACCTGTAAAGATGCCTTTTGCCATGCCCACAATCCCCGGTTCCGTTTCTTCATTATTTTAATTGCATCATCTGTAAATCCTATTGCCCCGTACAGAGCCAGTGTTACTATCAGAATTTCAGTGCCAAAGTATAAAGTATTAGTTAAAATCATCCCAAAAAGGCTCACAATTATGATGGCGAAATCAAATACCAATCCGCCCATTGTCGGTGTACCGTTTTTTTTCTCGTGCCATGACAATCCCACTTCAAATATTGCCTGCCCTAATTTTCTTTGACGATCATACCAAATGAGCAATGGCGTTAGAAACACTACTAAAATAAAGCTTGTTACAAAAGGGATTAACAATTTAAATACCATTACTATCTCCTTCACAATTTATTATTTTAATTTAATAAGTAGCCTCTGATTGCGGCTTAAAAGCTTCCCTGGTTTAATACTTTGTTTAACAACAAAACCTGTTCCTTTGTAAGAAACATTTAATCCAACTAATCCAGAAAATTTAATAACATCACGTTGCGACCACCCACTCATATCGGGCATTGATAGCCTCTTAGAAGTTATTAAAAATACTTTTGTACCGCTTAAAACAGTCTTATCCGGATCTGACTGCCGTATAACCTGCTTTCCTTTACCAATAACTATTGGCTGTAGCTCCTGTTTTTTCATTAGGTTAATCGCAGAGTCTACCTTCTGCCCCTCAACGTTTGGTACTCTAAATAACCCGTTATTATTAATTTTTGTTGAATTACTATGCGAATCACTCAATAACTTATTCATGAAGTTTTTATAAATATCAGCTATAGTTACATCTGCAATGCCTTTCTTTAAAAATCTAGGCTGTTTAATCGTCAAGTAAACAAGATACTGAGGGTGATCCGCCGGAACTATCGCGGCAATATCAAACATATAATCACCTGGGCCACCATTGATATATCCCTTTCCATCAGGTCTTGCGATTTGTGCTTGACCATCCTTCACCCCAACATTCGCACCTTTAATCCTATACGGTTTACCAATTGCTTTAGGATTAATGGTGTATTGATGCATCCAGTATCGCACTTGAGACGCAGTTTTCGCGGTAATCGGATGTCCTATTATCTTTGTTTTAGACTGATATACAGTCTTCCCAGTATTAGGATTAACTATTTTATCAACAAAGCGCGGACGCACCATCTTCCCACCATTAGCAATGGCAGTATATGCTTGGACCATCTGCAACGATGTAACATCTATCCCTTGACCAAACGATGTATCTGCTTGTTCAAGAGGAAGTTTAAACGAAATACTTCCCGAACGTTCAGGCCCAATCCCTGCACCAGTTTCCTTTAGAAACCCAAATCGTTTAACATACTTGAGCCAAACATTAGGATCCATTTGCTGTTCCATATGAGCCATGCCGACATTTGATGACTTCAAATATGCTTCATAATAAGGAATTGACCCCCAACCATTTTGATCCCAATCCGTGACTAATCCGCCACCAACATTATATTTCCCAGATAGGTAATATGCATTCGGCTGAAAGTGTCCGCTATTGATAGAAGCAGCCAGTAACATTGTTTTCATAGTCGAACCAGGCTCGTATGCCTCCTCTGTTAGAGCATTTCGCCATATCTGATTTAGCCCAACCTTTGTTTGCGCATTGAATGTAGGGCGCTGAGCAGCAGCCAACACCTTACCAGTATGAGGATCTATCAAAATTCCTGAAGCTTCAACAGGCTCATATTTTTTTTGTGCATACGTCAGCGTCTCCTCCAGGTAATTTTCATATTTAGGGTTAAACGTCGTGTAAATATTATCACCATTAACCGGTTTCCGGTACTTCATCCGTGAGCTCGGAAGCTTAATTCCCAGCCGGTCGGCAGCATACTTGCGTACACCGTTATGACCTGCAAGGTACTTGTTATACTGTTTTTCAATCCCCATCACACCGGTTAAATTACCGTTCTTCTGCTGGGCAATTCCAATAATATGGGACGCAAACACACCGTTAGGATACATCCGCGCCTGAGCGGGAGTGAATTTAACCCCGCTTAAATGATATGATTGGATTTTCTTCTTCGTGGCGAGGGAAATATTCTTTCCGGCGTTTCCAAATTCGACCTGATAGAGGCCACTGTCCTTAGGGTTTAAAATCCGGTAAACCTTTTCCGGCTTCATTCCCAGATTTTTCCCCAGAATCCGGGCCGCCCTGCGTTTCTGGTTTTGCGGAAGATACTGCTTTTTCCCGTAGGCCTGCGCCTTCTTAGAAAGTACAACGTAGACCGTATACGTCGTTGCGTTCTCCGCAATCGGCTGCCCCGTTGAATCGTAAATATTTCCACGCTTTGCCTTAATATCAATCGCATTAGAATACATCTCACGCACCCGGGCAGAGAGGTTTTGTCCGTCCGCATGGTGGGTAATTCCTACATAAAAAAAGCGACCGATAAAAATCGCAAAGAGAAGAATTACCGCCCAGAAAAGCACTTGACCGTAAAGCTTATTTGGTTTCTTTTTTACCGATTGCTTTTGATACTTATTCATTTGATTACATTCCTTACGTTCTTTTTATTCATTGTGAGGCCGTTTTGTTTAGCAACCCCCATCAAGTGTGTTCGACTCCCCAACGTGCCAATTTCTTCTTTAAGGTTAGCATTCCGGGTCTGAACCTTCGTTACTTGATCAGTGATGGTTTGGTAATTAAACTCGGCATGCGTTTGGTTAATGTTTGTCGCCACAACCCCAAGCGTAAGCAAGAACATCCACGCTCCCGCGAGTGCAAAGTTGATTTTTTCATGTCTTTGCAACGGTGTTGGCCGTCGGAACGTAATCTGATGTTGATTCGTTACCATCCGTTCCGTATTCTGCGGAGTTACTTTCCGTGCCGTGTTTGTTCGTGCCATTCTTGTCATCCTCACTTTAAATCATTTAATTCGTTCAATTACACGTAACTTAGCTGAATGTGCCCGCCGGTTAGCTGTCACTTCGTCTTCTGACGGAGTAATCGGCTTCCGCACAACTAACCGGTAATGGGGTTTATTTTTCTCCGGAATAACCGGTAATCCTGCAGGTAAATTCGGGACCGTCGTTCGTTCCCGAAACAATCGCTTCACGAGGCGATCTTCCAACGACTGAAAGGTAATCACACTAATCCGCCCGCCTGGTGCTAATAAATCAAGTGCCTGGGTTAATGATTCTTCCAGCGCACCAAGCTCATCGTTCACCGCAATTCGGATTGCCTGAAACGTCCGCTTAGCGGGGTGTCCTCCAGTTCGCCGGGCCTTTGCCGGAATTGCTTGCTTAATTAGCTCAACCAGCTGGCCCGTGCTTTCAATCGGAGCTTCTTCCCGGGCACGTTCAATGTGGCGGGCAATTGGCTTCGCGTACTTTTCCTCACCATACCGGAAGAAAATTCTTACCAAATCGGCATACGACCACTCGTTAACGATCGTTCGCGCAGTTAACTGCTGGTGTTGATCCATCCGCATGTCTAACGGCGCATCGTTCCGGTAACTAAACCCCCGGGCAGCGTCATCAAACTGTGGTGATGAAACTCCCAAATCATATAAAACACCATCAACCGCTGTGATTTCCCGTACTTCTAACTGTTTCTGGAGATTGCGAAAGTTATCCTGAATAAGCGTTAACCTTCCAGTGGCAATCTCCTCCCCGTACTGCTCCTCGTTAAAGGTAATTGCAGTCTGATCTTGATCAAACGCAACCACCTTCCCGGTAGCGTCCAACCGGTGTAATAGCTCGCCGGTATGGCCCCCACCCCCAAGCGTACAGTCAACGTACAGTCCTGCTGGTCGTACGTTGAGATAGTCAACCGCTTGACGTTTCAAAACAGTAATGTGGTTAAAGGCGCTCATGAAAGTCTCCTAAAAATCAATGTCCATCATATCTTCGGCAATCTCATCAAAATTCTCTTCAACATCATCTGAGAATTCGTTCCACCGTTCTTCTGACCAAATTTCAAACCGGTTAGAAACGCCGACTACCACGCACTTCTTATCAAGTGCAGCGTGCGTCCGCAACGCCTTAGGGATATTAATTCGTCCCTGTTTGTCAAACTCACACTCCGTGGCTGCCGAATAGAAGAACCGAACAAATGCCCGGGCATTCTTCTTCGTTAATGGAAGCTGACGTAACTTTTCCTCAAGGTTATTCCACTCGGTTAGCGGATAACCAAATAAGCAGCCGTCCATGCCCCGGGTGATTACAAATTCCGGGCCCAGTTCGTCCCGAAATTTTGCCGGAATAATTAACCGTCCCTTTGTGTCAACGGTGTGCCGGTATTCACCCATGAACATTAGACTTCACCACCCCTCACTACGTCAGTTTTAATGATACTACCACCCTCCCCCACTTTCAACCACACAGTTACCCTAATCCCCCACTTCATTCTTTTTTAACAAACATGTCCCGGAGCGTTAAAACCGTTTTTCCCCTTCCACACTAGTAAAGAAACTTTTACAAGGTGTATTTATCTCGAAAAGCGGCGATTTTAAATACAAAAAAGGGGCCACAAACCTTGTTGCAGCCTCTTCCTCAGACTTAAACTATCATTCCTATTTAAATCCACTTGCCAACCAGTACAACCAGTAGACCAACATAGGTGACCACCATCAACAAATCCAGTAGCCGCCAGATGCGGATAAAGAACGTTGTTATTCGAAATGGCTTATTCTTTATAAAAATAACCACTGCCATTAATAACCCCACTACCGCAATAATTGTTGCAATGAATGGGAGTACTGAAATCATGAAAACCTGAACGGATAAAAAGTGTGCTCCGATTAACAACAACACGCATTCCACGTCAAGCATGTGCAGCCGGGCCGGCCAAAAACGGGGGAATAAGCGGCGAATAAACTTCATTATTAGCCATAAAATTACCATTACCGTAATTTGTCCATACCAGTGTGTAATCATGAAATATCCTCCGTTTCGCGCGACCTATTCTTCACTATTATAATGCTCCCCCCTTAGAATGCAACGCTTCCCGCCGTTGACACTTTTATCATTCCCCGGTAAACTACCACGTGAAGTTTAAAATAGGGAATGGTTAGAATGGCACGAGAAAAAAAGAAAAAGTCAACATTTCAGAAAATCACGATGTTTGTTGTCTGGGTGATGTTGATTTTTACCGTTGGTGCTGTGATTATTGGTTCAGTTGGTGCCTTAATCGGGTACTAAAGCCTGAAAAAGAGAGGTTGGGATGTAAAAATTCCAACCTCTCTTTTCTCACGGTGGCTCCAGGCACTATTTACTTAATTTTCGGTTAGTAATCATCCGTACAGTCTGATCAAACTGCTCGCGGTACTTTTCTTCCATCAGCAGCCGCGTTGAAATGATGTCCATTACGTACATAATCGCCAGCTGCGAATTGATAAAGCGGGTATTATCAATAAATGTGCTGAACTGAACGTGAATCGTTGCATCTGCAAGCTGTGCCAACGGACTTTTCTTAAACGCGGTAATAGCATACACGGGCGTTGCATTCGCTTTGGCGAGGGTGCAAGCCGTATTAACATCATCGGTGCTCCCCGATGAACTAATCGCAATGATGATATCCTTAGCAGTCGTAATTTGACTGTTAATATACATCATATGGCTATCGTGCATTCCAAACGCCGCAATTCCCATCCGGATTAACCGCTGAACGAATTCCTCTGCCGTGTAGCCAGAACTACCAAGGCCGTAAACGTATATCCGCCGCGCCTTCTTAATCCGTTCAACGACCTGGGTAACCACCTCTTCATCAAGCTTCTGGTACGTATCCTGCATCACCCGTTGATAAAAATGAAAAACCTGGGTTCCGACAGATTCATCCGGGCTAATCGGTTGAGAAGCCCCCTGATTAAGGGTTTCCCGTAATAACGTCATCCGAAACGCTTGGTAATCGGCACATCCCATCCGGTGGACAAACCGCGTCACCGTGGCAATGCTTACCTTTGCTTCATGTGCTAGTGCGGTGATTCCCATTTCCTGAATATCATTCGGTTTCCTAACCACAACCAATGCAACCGCTCTTTCCTGAGTGGGAAGCTGCGGATAATCTTCTTCAATTCTTTGTAATAACCCCAAGTGCCTTTTCTCCAATTCACAAATAATGACTTTACTATACCATTATCCGTCAATGGCGTTAATAAACCGGGAAGCAATCTCTAACGGCCGGGTAATCGCGCCGCCAACAACAACTGCGTGTGCGCCCAGGTCCAAGACACGCCGTGCTTTAGCAGGAGTATCCACCTTCCCCTCAGCAATTACCGGGACAGTCGCAGTGGCCAGTACTTCTTTTAAGTATGCAAAGTCGTCATCGGCAATGTTCATTCCATTGGTCGTCGGGGTATAGCCGTGCATCGTCGTTCCGATAATGTCGAATCCAAGCTCACTTGCCCGGACAACATCGTCTAAGTCCCCCGTATCTGCCATCAACAGTGTCGTTGGGTACTCCTCCCTAAACCGCGGAATAATGTTAGCCAGATCCTCTCCGTTCGGCCGGGGTTGCCCGGTTACCTGACACGCAACAACCGCAACCCCGGTTGCTGCTACCTGCCGCATTTCCCGCAAAGTCGGCGTAATATACACGGGGCTATCAACATAATCCCGTTTAATGATACCGATCACCGGCAAACTCGTCTCGTCCTGAATCGCTTGAATGTCCACGACCGAATTAGCCCGAATTCCCGCAGCACCTGCCTGGGTTGCCGCGCGGGCCATCCGTGCCATGATAAACGAGCTAAAAAGCGGTTCATCCGGAAGAGCCTGACACGAAACGATTAACTTCCCCTTCACGCGCTTTAAAAAATCGTTTTTCATTTTTCTTCACCACTATTCTGGAAGAACCGGGTGTAAATTTCATGAGCACCCGCCTTCATCTGTGGCGTTGGCGCACTCATCGGTTGCTTACAAATTCCAGCATCTACACCCAATTCCTTAAATAGTAATTTAATGGTCGGGTAAAGATCATTATTAAGAATTGCTGCAATCAAGTCATTACTTTCCCGCTGTAATGCTAAGGCTTGCTCGTTATCACCTGCTTCAAAGGCAGCAATCTCCCGCTTAGCACGGGGAGCATTAACGTTAAACGTTGAACCAATTGCCCCATCAACGCCAACCGATAACGCCGGTAACAGCATTTCGTCAAATCCCGAAAGAAGAAGCTTGTCAGGGAATCGTTCCCTTACCCGCTCTAACAGGTAGAAATCAGGATTCGTGTACTTAATTCCCACAATTTTCGGGTTTTCAAAGAGTTCCGCAAACTGGTCAAGTGACAACGAAACTCCCGTTAAGGCCGGAATGGAGTACACAACCAATTTGTTATCAACGTCCGCCAAAATTTCGTTATAGTAATTTTTAATCTGCTCAAACGTAAAGTTGTAATAGAACGGCGTTACTGCAGAAATCATCGGGTAGCCCAATGCAGTAACGTAGCGCGCCAATTCTTTCGCCTCGGTAATGTTTAACGAGCCCACCTGCGCAATCAGGTCAATGGCCCCATTTGCTTCCTCATAAACCGCCTTAAAGATTGCCTTCTTTTCGTCCATGTTTAGCATGAACGTTTCGCCCGTACTTCCGCCAACGTAAAGCCCATCAATATGGTTAACGTCGATGTTGTACCGAACCATTGCCCGAACACCATCTAAGTTAACACTGCCGTCTTCGTTAAAAGCTGTCATTAACGCTGAATATAACTTCTTCATTTCATCCACTCCTTTATTTGGCAACGCTTTCTGAATACACACCCACAGTACGCTATGATAATTTTTTTTGCAAGCATTATTCACGATAATTTTTTTCTTAGACCTATCGCTTTTATTCGCCACGTCCGTTATAATGAAATCGCTATCATTATGGAGGTGGAAACTATGAAGCACTATCTTAGCATTGATATTGGGGGGACAACAATTAAATACGCCCTCTTCGATCCCGAACTCACAACCGTTGCAAGTGGTAAATTTCCAACTAATCATAACGAAAATAACCACATTCTGACGACCGTAAGTCAAATCAGCCAACAATTTCACGACCAGGTTTCGCTCGCCGGAATCGGCATCAGCACTGCCGGGATCGTTGCTGCGGATGGATCCATTCAATATGCCGGCCCCACAATCCCCGGATACACCGGCACCCCGTTAAAACAAACGTTAACTGCGATTACCGGCGGTCCGGTTAGTGTCGCCAACGACGTGGTTGCCGCACTCAGGGGGGAAGCGCTCGCCGGAGCAGCCCGCAATTATCAGGATATCTACTATGTTGCTCTCGGCACCGGAATTGGTGGGGCTCACCTGCGGAACCAAACGTTAATTACCGGTGCCCACGGCCTAGCAAATTCATTGGGCTACACCCTAACCGGAAACGCACCGACCAACTACGAAACAACCGCGGCTACCCTTGCCCTAGAACACCAGCTTGCCCCCCTCGGAATTGATGTGATTACTGCGTTCAACCAGGCAAAGGAAGAGCCAAATAGTCCAACTGCAACAGTCATTCATGAGTGGGCAGCAGCGGTTGCACAGGGGCTTGCTAACATCATCTACCTAATCGATCCCGAAGTAATTATTATCGGCGGCGCTGTAGCCCAGCAGGGAGCATTTCTCGAAAATCTTCTGGCAGATGCACTGACCGCAATAATTCCGCCAACCCTAAATAAAACCCACCTGGCAATTAGTTCGTTAGCCAACAAAGCCCAACTAATCGGTGCAATTGCCCCCCTTCTTAATTAAGCAGAGGGCCTCGGCTAACCACTTCAAAATAATCTGGGGAATTACCCGGAATAACAACAAACTAACCGTGATGGCAGCAGCAACTTCCCACCACGGTTATTTATTTGGGGTTAAGGAGCGACACCTTCCACGCAGTACCGTAATTTCCTTCACATCAGTTGATAAATATTCCGGCATTGTTAAAACAAGTTTCCCCCTATTTTGTGCCGCCTTAATTTCAGTTCTTCTCATTCCCTAGAACATACGTACATTGACCGCTTCGATAATTATTTTCGTCAAACAGAATTGCAATAAGTATTTTTGTTTGTTACATTATCAGTGTAGTTGAAAGCGTTTACTTTAGGCCTATTTCTCATGAAAGGATGCTGATGCTTATGAAAGTCGGGTTAAACACCGCCGTGTGTGCTTCCAAAATTGAAGCGGGATCTTCGCAGCTTGAATGTCTGAAAACATGGCAGGAATTCCCCGTTACCGCAGTTGAGGTTCGGGGTGAATACTTTAATCCAGCAACGTTTACCGCTGAGATGACAGCCATTCAGCAACTCGCACAAACGATGCACTGGCAATTATTCATCTCAATCCCTACAGAACTATTTCCGGATCAGGGAGTCAACTCCCACCTCCAAGAAGTGCTTACCATGGCCACGAAGTACGGAATCGCCGGGGTAAAATACAGTCTCGGCACTCCTACTTCATCAGCGTTAGCGGCGATTAAACCGGTACTCGCAGAGTTTTCGACCGTAAAGGTGACGGTCGAAAACCAACCAACAGCAGCCGGACGGTTAACCGCTGTTCAGCACGCACTTCAAACAATCAAAGAGGAGCGGGTCCCCTTAGGATTTACGTTTGATGCGGGCAACTGGTACTGGGTTGGTGAAGATCCCGTCAAAGCCTTTGATACCCTTGCCTCATCAATTACGGTGTTTCACCTAAAGGATATTCACAACCGGGAAACGCAAATGTTGGGGATGGGCGATTGCAACTGGCAACCACTGATTCAAAAGCTTTCCACTACTGTTCCTGTATTTTTAGAATACGCAATTGCTCCTAAGGATGTTAAAGCTGAAATTGCCAAGGTCACTCTTCTTTCCTAGGTGATTATGAATGTCATACCTGATTCAATTATTTTTAATTTTATTACTCACTAAGATTGGCGCCCACATTGCACAGGCACTTAACCAACCAAGCGTCATCGGTGAACTTCTGGTCGGGGTTCTTGCCGGCCCTGCCGTCCTTCACATCCTTGCCCCGACGACTTTTACCCACTACTTATCAAACTTGGGGGTAATCGTTCTTATGTTCATTGCCGGACTTGAAGGCGATTTTCCCCTGTTAATGAAATATTGGCGTCCCGCACTGACAATTGCCGTCCTCGGGGTAATTTTCCCAACCGGCGCGGCAACGTTATTAGCAGCGTGGGGGTTCGGGTATTCATGGCGGACAGCCCTTTTTATTGGCCTGGTCCTGAGTGCAACTTCCGTTAGCATTACCGTGGCCGTCCTGCAGGAAATGGGGCAACTCAATTCCCGGGCTGGTGCGATGATTCTTGGTGCCGCAGTTGCCGACGATATCATCTGCGTGATTCTATTGGGGCTGTGCATTAGTTTCACTGGCGGTGGCCATACAACGAGTTTCTGGGCCATCGTTCAACTAATTGCCCCGAAGCTCCTGTTTTTCGCCGTTGCGTTTGTTCTAGCAAAGTGGGCGGTACCTCCGTTTATCAGCTTTTTTACCCGGCTAAATGCCAGCGAAAATGATACGGCCATGGCGCTAATCCTTTGCTTCGGCTTTGCTGCCCTTGCAGTTTCAATGGGGATGAGTGACGTTTTGGGCGCCTACGTCGCGGGGCTTGCACTGTCAGAAACACCAATTTGTGATCAGCTGGTTGGCAAAATTGAACCCATCGGCTACGGGGTCTTCATCCCAGTTTTCTTTGTTGGAATTGGACTAAACATTAGTTTTCATGGGCTAGCACACGACTGGTTCTTTATTCTGGCACTGATTATCATCGCCATCCTTGGTAAACAAATTGGCTGTGGGCTGGGCGCCCGTCTCTTTGGCCTTCCCTGGCAAGAAGCAAACGTTGTTGGGGCGGGAATGGTTTCCCGGGGCGAGATGGCGCTTGTCGTAGCAAACGTTGCACTGCAAGCCCACGTTGTTAACACGAACCATTACACTGCACTAATTCTAGTTACGGTCATCACGACCCTAATCGCACCGCTACTTTTGAAAGCGCTTATCGAACATCAACAACATCAATTTAACGAGGTGAACTAACCATGACAAAAACCGGCTTTGGAGCCCTTAACTGGGTTGTTCTTATCGCCTACCTGCTTGGAATGCTTGGCGTTGGGGCCTACTTTACGAGAAAGGCCAGCAAAAACACCGACTCCTTCTTCACGGCTGAAGGAAAAATTCCGGCATGGGCGGCAGGGTTTAGTATTTACGCAACGACCCTTAGTGCCATTACCTTTATGTCAACCCCAGAAAAGTCGTTCTTAACGGACTGGGGCTACGCCGTCGGAAACATCGCAATTATCGTGTTGATTCCGATTCTTACCCGCTACTACGTTCCGTTCTTCCGGAAGCTAAAAGTTACCACGGCGTACGAATACCTTGAAAAACGGTTTAGCCCTGCAATGCGGGTCCTAGGAAGTCTCCTTTTCATGCTCTACCACATTGGGCGGGTTGCAATCGTGATTTATCTTCCAATCATTGCTATTACAGCCGTTTCTAACATCAATCCAATTCTGATCGCCCTCTTTGTCGGTGGTCTGTGCATCGTTTACACGTTCCTTGGCGGAATCGAAGGGGTGATCTGGAGCGATGTTATCCAGGGAATTATTCTTCTGGGGGGCGCCATTCTAGTCAGCATCATGGGCGCCCACTACATTCATGGTGGCTGGGCAACCATCGCAAGCGACGCGGTTCAACATGGCAAACTCTTCTCCCACATGGATTGGCGGGTCTCTGACCTTTCGAAGTTCATTCCGCTGATTTTTGCGGGGCAGTTCTTCAACAGCCTTTACCAGTACACCGGAAGTCAGGATGTCGTACAACGGTACCAGACAACCTCTTCGCTGAAGGAAGCGAACAAGTCACTATGGACTAACGGGTTACTGGCATTCATTACCATTCCAATTTTCTACGGGATGGGAACGGTGCTGTACAGTTTCTACCACCACGTTGCGGTTCTTCCGCACGGCTTTAACACGAGTGCTCTGGTCCCGTACTTTATCGTTAAGGAACTACCGGCAGGAATCGCTGGTTTAGTGATTGCCGCAATCTTCGCGGCAGCGCAGTCAACCATTGCGTCCAGCCTAAACGCAATTTCCTCGTGTGCCATTGTCGACTTTAAGCAACGGTTCTTTGCGAATAAACTTAAAAACGTTAAGGACGTTACCCTCGCACGGTGGATTATCTGCATTGCGGGATTATTCAGTCTCGCAATCGCAATTTACCTCCTTGCGGGAAACACATCCGGAACGTGGGACCTCTTCTTAGCGGTTACCGGCCTCTTCGGAGTTCCGATTGCCGGAATCTTTGCCGCGGGGATCTTTACTACCAAGGCGAATAGTTTTAGCGCAATTCTTGGGTTGGTTATTTCTGCAGCCCTTACCTACTACGTTCAGTCCTTGATGGTCTCACCGTTCATCGTTAGTTGCGTATCGTTTATTGTCGCATTCCTGGTTTGCTACCTGGTTGGCTGGATTACCCCGAAGTTCAGCAAGAACATCCGGGGATTAACCGCCAAAACAATTGACGACGACTACGAGGAAGAATAGCCTAACTTCTTTATTACCAAGGCACCGTTCTCAGACAAATTCGTCCAAGAACGGTGCCTTTTCTTATGCTCTTAAAGGATGGGTGATAATAACCGCGAGAAATACTGTTTAAACTTAAGCCATGCGGACTGCTTAGCAAAGTCCTCCGCCGTCAGCCGGGTGCACTCGGCAAGGTCATCCTCAAACGTTGCCGCCAGTTCTGTCGCCAACTCCCGGTCATAACAGAACGCGTTGCATTCAAAGTTAAGCTTAAAGCTCCGAAAATCAACGTTGGCCGATCCGACCGAACAAATTTCCCCGTCGCTAACAAACGTTTTAGCGTGTAAGAAACCATTATTATACTGGTAAACTTCAACGCCATTTTCAATTAACGCCCGGGCGTAGTACTGGGTAGCCCGGTAAACAAACGCATGGTCCGGCATACACGGAATCATAATCCGCACCCGCACACCCGAAGCGGCCGAAACGCACAGGGCCTCGAAAACAGAGTCATCGGGAATCAGGTACGGCGTTTGAATGTTAATGTAGTGATCCGAGCTGTTAATTAACTTTAAGTATCCGAGCTTAATTGCTTCCGTGTCGCTGTCCGGCCCCGAAGAAACAACCTGAATATTCGTTGCTCCGTGCCCGTAATGAACCGGAAAATAGTGGTCCGCGTAGTCAACCTGGGCGGCAGTTCCCTTCGTTGTCGCATTCCAATCCATTAGAAAGCGGGTTTGCATCGCAAGAACCGCAGTCCCTTCGACCCGCATATGAGTGTCCCGCCAGTTGCCAAACCGCGGACTTTTCCCGAGATACTGATCACCAATATTAAACCCACCGATGTAACCAACCTTACCGTCAATGATGGCAAGCTTCCGGTGCTCCCGGTAATTTAGCCGGGGACTATGAATTGGTGCACGTTTTGATCCTAAGAACGGCTCAGCCCGACCACCGTGCCGTTCAAACTCCTTAAAGAAGGAATGCCGCTGCCCCCGCGAACCCATGCTATCATAAATTACCCGGACTTCTACTCCCCGATCAAGGGCAGTAATGAGGGCGTCACGAACGCGGGTACCGATTTCATCACTGAAAAACGTATAGTACTCCAAATGAATGTGATCCTGTGCCCGTGCAATATCGGCCAACAACGCATCAAACTTCGCAGCCCCATCCGTGTAAAGACGAACCGCGTTGTCATGGGACATCACTGCCTGGTCAACGTCAAGAAGCAATCGGGATAGCTGGCGGGAATCATTATTCGACAGGGCTGCTGGTAACAGCCGCCCCGCCTGCCATTCGTCCTTTTGCGCTGTAACCAGCTTGTCGGTCCCCAGTCGCTCCTGCATTTTCAAATTGAAGATTCGTTCACGCGAAATCTTCTTTCCCGCAAAGAGGTAGATGATAAACCCAAGCCCGGGTAAAAGCAACAACACAAGCAACCACGCCCACGTCGCCGCAATGTCCCGTTTTTCGCGGAAAACCGTAATGACAGCCGCGATGATATTTAGAAAAAGAATTGCAATGATAACTTGCCAGATCACTAATTCGCGCTCCTAACTTCTCACAGTATGACTGTCCTAATTTTACCATACGAATTATGCCATAAAAAAACGACGTCTAGTACGTTAACCCTACTAAACCCCGTCTTACCACACGATACTCACTTACCAATTATCCGCGCTTAAACCACGCCCGTAATTTGCTAAAGAAGCTACCATGCTGCTTTCCCGGCTTTTTTCCGTTAATCTTCATCAGGGGAACCGTCTCCCCCTCTAGCCGCCGGGCAACGTTCCGGTATCCCTGACCAGCCTGATTTTCTTCATCAAGAACAACCGGCTCACCCTTATTGGTTGCCGCAATGACACCATCGTCTTCAGCAATCACCCCTACCAACTTAATTGCCAGGTGGTGGGTAATTTCATCGACATCCATGACTTCACCGTGGTCCATCATATCAGGCCGCACCCGGTTAATTACCAGCATTGGCTCCGTTTCAAGGTCCTGCTGTTCTAATAAACCAACTACTCGATCAGCATCCCGAACCGATGAGTTTTCCGGAGTTGTAACGACAATCGCCTGGTCAGCACTTGAAACCGCGTTAATAAACCCCTGTTCAATTCCGGCTGGGCAATCCAGCAGGACATAATCAAAGTCCTTCTTTAGTTGGGTCACAATCTCCTTCGTTTGTTCAGGTTCCAATGCAGACTTGTCCGTGTTTTGGGCCGCTGCCAACACGTACAGCTGATCATCAAACCGCTTATCCTTAATCAGGGCCTGGTGGAGCTTGGCACGTTTCTCAGCAACGTCAACGATATTATAAATAATCCGATTCTCTAGTCCCATCACAACGTCGAGGTTCCGGAGACCAATATCAAGGTCAACGAGACATACCCGCTTCCCTTTTAAGGCGAGAGCCGTCCCGACGTTTGCGGTCGTCGTTGTTTTCCCAACGCCGCCCTTCCCCGAGGTTACAACGATTGTCGTTCCCATTTAAAACACTTCCTTTTCCGCAAAGAACTTTGGCTGCTTCTTTAAAAATTCAGTTAACGGTGTAAACTTAACCGTCTCATCTTCGGCAAAGGCAACGGTGGTTGGAGCGCTTAACTGCGTCTCGTCCTCATCAGCAATAATTGCAACGGCTGTTCCAATCCGTACCTGTTGCACCCTACTTAGATTACCAACAATAACCGCATCCGGTTGCTTGGTTCCGGCACAAATGATTCCTTCAAGTGCGCCCAGTGCGTAAATATTTCCCTCAGCACGAAGGGTGCCACCGTCATGAACCGTTCCCATGAATAACACGTCACCAGTCAACTGTTTGTCCTGCCCGCTCCGTACGATGCTCGTATCAACTCGCGTTTGAACATCTGCGACGGCCTTTGCTGCGGTTGTGCGAAGAACAACCTCCGCCTTAAATTCCGCAACCGATAACAACGGATACGGTTCAAACAGCTTCTTGAGCTCATCCTCCTGCGGCGTTGTCAACTGCCGCATCCCAGTCTGAACAATCACGGCCATTTCCTTATCCTTATACTGTTTGTCCTCATGCACCTTCGCTAAAAGATCCGCGAGCTCCTTCTTTATCTGGGCAAAACCCGCCGTATCATGAATTACCAGTTCAAACCGGTCCTTATATCCCTTTAAACTAACTGCTTTCATAACTTCTCCGTTCATTTATGAATACCGCCGTAAAAACCGATCAAGCGGATAATACAACACAACAAACGCCGCTAAATTAAACGCCAGCGTTGGACCCAGCGTCTGCGCAACCATTGCGACTAACGAGCCGTTTGTCATCCAAAACGAATAAATTCCGTACGACAACACCGTCATCACGGTAACATCAATCAAATAGATCATAATCGTCACCAAAAACGATGGCGCAAAGTACTGGGCAATCCAGCGGGTGAAAATCACCATGACGGGGAGAATCAATACGTACACACCGATGATTCCCGTATAGAACATGTCAAAAAACAACCCCGCAACTGCCGCCCAAAATCCAATGTGTTTCACCTTATCACCGCAGGTACAAATCGTCATTACAAGCCACAGCAAAACAAGCCGACTTTCCACCGAAATTGTGGTTGAAAAGAACTGAGCCGAAAAAAGGTGGCTCAAGGAACCGTCCAATATTAATGCCAAAAATAACCCGATTGGGAAAAAATACCTCATCTTTGCGATTCGCATGCTTCTTCACCTACCGCTTAATAACAGTTACAACGCTGAGGTTTGTCATGTCTGCCGCCGGCTGAATGTAGATCTTAGCGGGCATCCCGTAATCTGAATTTTCAACCCGCACAACCTTTCCGACAAGGAGCCCCTTTGGCGTAATGCCGCCAAGGCCCGAGGTCGTCACCTGTGTTCCCACCTTAACGGCATCCTTATTAGTAACCTGCCCCATAATTAACTGGTTTGTTGTACTGTTGTATCCGGTAATCAGCCCGTTGACGGTTGTTCCCTTCTTGTTCTGCACTTCTACCGGGAACCGGTCAACGGCATCGTCCTTCGTCGATAAAAGCTCAACCTTACTGTTATTCTGGTTAACTTCAATAATCCGGCCGATTAATCCCCGTTGCGACATTACCGCCTGATTTTTCTCAATTCCGGCCCGAGAACCCTTATTAATGACAATGATATTCTGCCAACTTGACGGGGCCCGCGTTACCACAGCGGCCGTAATTTTATCGTACGCCGTTAAACTGTGGTTGAGGGATAATTCCTGCTGTAACTGTTTATTTTGCTGCCGGAGTGCCCGGTTTTCAGCCCGCTGCTCCCCTAGCTCCGTTACCTGCTTTTTTAATTGTTCGTTTTGCTGGTACGTATTTTCCAACGCCGCCACCGAATTCCCGATTGTCTTTACCCCGTTTAGGGGAACCGCAACAACGCTATCAACAACGGCCGCCGCATCATTTCCAAACTGCTGAATAATGGGCGGGGTCTGGCGGTTATTCCGCACATTGATTGAAAACGCAATTAACAAGAAACTCCCAATAATTGCAACTAACGCCACAACCAGTTTCTTATTTAGCCCAAACTTCCGCATGAATTATCCTCCTACCTGACTACCATTCAAAAAGTTAGAGGCTGGCACAAACCACCCTCTAACTTTCCCACAAGACTACTTCTTTACTGCACCAAGTCCTTTAAGGGCCTCACCGGTGCCAACCGCAACGCAGTCAAGCGGGTCTGGTGCAACGAAGACGGGAACCTTCGTTGCCTCTGCAATTACCTCGTCTAGGTTGTGCAACAACGCACCCCCACCGGTCAACACAATTCCCCGGTCAATTACGTCCGCCGAGATCTCCGGCGGTGTTTCTTCCAGAATATCCTTAATTGATGCGATAATCGCCGTTACAACCGGCTGAATGGCCTGCGCAACCGCACTTGCCGGGATATCGACCGTTCGTGGCAACCCACTTTCGAGGTCCCGCCCCCGAACAGGCTGATCATCTAGTTCATCGGCTTTTTCTATTGAGGCCGACGCGGCATCGAACTTCAACCTTTCGGCCGTCCGCATCCCGATCAACAGCTGAAAATGATCCTGTACATAGTTCGCAATTGCTTCATTTAGCTTATCACCAGCCATCCGAATCGACCGGCTGGACACGATTCCCCCTAGCGAAATCGTTGCGATATCAGTCGTTCCCCCACCAATATCGACTACCATACTTCCAGTGGGGTCATTAACTGGAAGATCCGCCCCAATCGCCGCGGCAAAGGGTTCTTCAATTACGCTTGCATCCCGGGCGCCAGCGACCTGGGCAGCATCAACTACCGCCCGTTTTTCAACTTCGGTTGCCCCACTCGGAACACAGATCATAATATTCGGCCGACCAGCGAGCCGCCCGCCAACGGCCTTTTCAATGTAATATTTCACCATCGCAACCGTTGTATCGTAGTCAGCAATCACCCCGTCCTTCATCGGTCGGGTTGCAACGATGCTTTCAGGCGTCCGCCCAATCATATCGCGCGCATCAGAACCAACCGCAATAATTTCCCCGGTCCGGGTATTCTTGGCAACAACTGAGGGTTCACGTAAAACAATCCCCTTGCCTTCAACGTACACAATGGTGTTCGCCGTCCCCAAATCAATTCCAATGTTCTTCGTCCCGAATCCAAACACGCTCTTCATCCCTTTACCTACTCCGGCTAGTAAAAACCGTTATTCGTACCGCAATTATACCACATTCGTTCTAACAATCGTTATCAGATTTAAGGGGGCTTTGACCAATTACCCGAACGTTGACCGCTTGAAACCCGCGTTGTCCTTCAACCTCCTGAAAGGTCACCCGTTGGCCAACCGTCAGGCTCCGTAATCCCCGCTCCTTGATTGCGGTAAAATGGACAAAAACATCGTCGTTTCCCCCGTCCGGAGTGATAAAACCGTACCCCTTCTCGTCATTAAAAAAATGAACCGTTCCCGTCATTTCGTTCCTCCATCATTTAGTAACCGCCAACTTCATTTTTCAAAAAAAGGACGCACCGCTGCAACAAAATACAACGAACCGGCAAAAAGAATCACGTCATCCGCCGCCGCGCTTTGAACAACTTTCATAAACGCATTCCGCCAATCCGCGACGTACTCAACGCCTAACTCCTGCGCAAATTCCTCCCCAACAAGTGGCCGTGGCGGCTGCTCAAAGCCAGTCAGTGTCACCCGCACGTTCTTAATTTGACTTAATTGCCGGACCATCGTTGCTGCATCCTTGTCAGCAAGCACCGCCATAATAACATTGATCTCCCGGCCGCGGTACCGCTGCTTTAACGTGTCCCCTAAGCCTGCAATTGCCACGGGGTTATGGGCCCCGTCTAAGAGAACAAGCGGTTCGTCCACCACCCGCTCTAACCGTCCCGGCCACCGCACGTTCGCTAATGCGTGGGCGATTTCTCCCGGTTGCGGGGTAATCTGCGCTTGCTTGCAACATACTTCAAACAGGCGGAGGGCCACCGCCGTATTAATTACTTGGTATTGCCCCTTTAACGCCGTTGTTACCGTTAACGCCGACCATGTTTTATCATGGTACGTCAACCGTTCTCCGGTGGTAGTCGGATGATGGTCCGTCACGGAAAAATCCTCATCATATACTGCAAGCGGCGCCTGCTGCTGGTTTGCCCGTTGCCGAATCACTGTGCAGGCCTCGTCAGGAACCCGTCCCACAACAACCGGACAGTGGGGTTTAATAATACCGGCTTTTTGGGTGGCAATTGCCTCAATGGAATTGCCTAAAAGCTTCATGTGATCGTATGCAACCGTCACGATTGCACTCGCAACCGGGTGCGCCAGCACGTTCGTTGAATCGTACGTTCCACCAATGCCCACTTCACAGATAACAAAGTCCACCGGATGCGCCGCAAAGTAGCAAAACATCATTGCAGTAACAACCTCAAACTCGGTTGGGCCTTCACCTGCCGCGTCCATTTGCTTAATGATTGGTTCCACCTTCGTTGCCAGGCTAACAACCTCGTCGTCCGAAATCATCTTCCCGTTAACCGCAATCCGCTCATTAAACTTAACAATGTATGGTGACGTAAACGTCCCCACGGTTAACCCCTGGCCGACTAAAAGATCCCGGAGCATGGCAACGACCGAACCCTTTCCGTTTGTTCCCGTAACATGCACAAACTGCCCGTGTTCTTGCGGATTTCCCAACAGTGCCAGGAAACGCCGCATTCGCCTTAACGTTGATTCCCTCTTTAACCGCGGCCGGCCATGAATTAACGCCAGCGCTTCATCGTAATTCATCCTTCTTCCCCCGTTAAAAAGGAGGAACTGGTCACCCAGTTCCTCCTACATGGTGTCCGGTTTAAGTTTACACCGAAACCCGGCCACCTTCAGTAATTAAATTTACTTTGCCGCACTCAATTCGGCAATCCGTGCCTTGGTAGCAGTCAGTTTTTCTTGATAGTCCGCTAACTTTGTCCGCTCCTTATCAACAACCTCTGCTGGTGCGTTCGCAACAAAGCGCTCGTTCCCAAGCTTCTTTTGTGCGCGGGAAACCTCCGCCTCAAGCTTATCAGCGTCCTTCTTTAACCGCGCAATCTCATCATCAAGGTTAATCAATTCGGCAAGTGGTAGTGAAACTTCCCCACCCGAAATTGCCTTGGTAACGGCTAACTGAGGTGCCTGGACGTCTGAGCCAATTGTTAATTCCTTTGCGTGACAGAACGCGGTAATGTAGTTCGCGTTCGCCGTTAAAATTGACTCAACCCGCTTGTCGGTCGTTTTAACCAGGACGTCAACGGCACTCGACATCGGTGCATTCACCTCCGTCCGGATATTCCGGACCGCCTTAATCAGGCCAATCAATACGTCCATTTGCCGTTCCGCATCCGCATCAAGCTGGTCCTCGTGAACCGTTGGATAAGCGGCCGTTACAATGGACTTCCCGTCATGCGGCATCGTCAACCAGATTTTCTCCGTGACAAACGGCGTAATCGGGTGCATTAACCGTAAGATTTGATCCAGAACGTGGCATAAAATATGCTGCACAACCTGCTTACGGTGGGCGTCCGTCCCGTTCAGATCCCGCTTTGTAAATTCAATGTACCAGTCACAGAAATCATTCCAAATGAAGTTGTACAGGGCCCGGTCGGCTTCCCCAAATTCATACTCATCAAAGAAATGGAGTACCCGCTTCGTTGTCTGGTTTAACCGGCTGATGATCCACCGGTCGGCTAATTGCCAGTCAGCCTTATCCGGCAATTCGGCGGTAGTATCGTCATCCAGGTTCATGATGACGTACCGGCTTGCGTTCCAAATCTTGTTGATGAAGTTCCAGGCCGCGTCCATCTTCTGGTAGGAGAACCGGATATCCTGACCGGCAGTCGTCCCAAACGTCAGGAACCACCGCAGCGCATCAGTCCCGTACTTATCAATCACGTCCATCGGGTCGATTCCGTTCCCCAGCGACTTACTCATCTTCCGCCCCTGTTCGTCCCGGATCAGTCCGTGTAAAATGACGTCCTTAAACGGCCGCTTTCCGGTAAATTCGAGGCTTTGGAAGATCATCCGGGAAACCCAGAAGAAGATAATATCGTAGCCGGTTACCAGGGTGCTCGTTGGGAAGTACCGTTTGTAATCAGGACTGTCCGTATCCGGCCACCCCATCGTCGTGAACGGCCAGAGGGCACTTGAGAACCATGTATCCAAAACATCGGGATCCTGTTCCCAGTTTTCAATATCTTCTGGCGCTTCTTCCCCAACGTACACCTCGCCGGTTTTCTTGTGGTACCATGCTGGAATCTGATGTCCCCACCACAGCTGCCGGGAAATAACCCAGTCGTGGACGTTTTCCATCCACTGCTTAAACGTGTGCTCAAACCGTTCCGGGACGAAGTTAACCTTATCAGACCCTTCCTGGTTCTTTAGGGCTGCTTCTGCGAGTGGCTTCATCTTTACAAACCACTGCGTTGACAGCCGTGCTTCCACCTGCACGCCGGTCCGTTCCGAGTGTCCCACGCTGTGGACGATTGGTTCGACCTTTAAGAGGTAGCCCTGGTCTTCCAAATCCTTCACAATCGCCTTCCGGGCCTCAAAGCGGTCCATGCCTTCATACTTTCCGGCATTGGCGTTCATCGTTGCGTCCTCGTTCATCGTGTTAATCCGCTTGAGGTTATGCCGATTGCCAACTTCAAAGTCGTTCGGGTCATGGGCCGGCGTAATCTTCACCATTCCGGTTCCAAACTCAGGATCAACGTACTGGTCCGCAATGATTGGAATATGTCGTCCCTGAAGTGGAAGGACAACTTCCTTACCAACAAGTTCCTTGTAGCGGTCGTCATCCGGGTTAACAGCAACGGCAACGTCCCCCATCATCGTTTCTGGCCGGGTCGTCGCAATTTCAATGTAATTCTTGCCGTTAAACGTTGTTTCATCAACAAACGGGTACTTAACGTGGTAGAAGGCGCCCTTATCATCCTTATGGATTACTTCGATGTCTGATAACGCCGTCCGCGCCTTCGGATCCCAGTTAATAATGTACTCACCGCGGTAGATGAGTCCCTTCTTGTAAAGGGTGACAAAGACTTTCCGGACTGCCTTTGACAGCCCTTCGTCCAGGGTAAACCGTTCCCGGTCATAGTCCACGGAAATCCCCATCTTGGCCCACTGCCGGTGGATGGTTGCGGCGTACTCGTCCTTCCATTCCCAGACCTTCTTAACAAACTCTTCCCGACCAAGGTCGTACCGGGAGATCCCGTCTTCGGCTAACCGGGCTTCCACCTTCGCCTGGGTAGCAATCCCCGCATGGTCCATTCCCGGAACCCACAGCGTATCGTACCCCTGCATCCGCTTTAACCGGATTAAAATATCTTGCAGCGTCGTGTCCCAGGCATGCCCCAAATGAAGCTTACCGGTAACGTTCGGCGGTGGAATTACGATTGAATAAGGTTTTGCATCCGGATCGCCACTTGGCTTAAAAACCCCGTCCTTAACCCACTGATTGTACCGCCCTGGTTCGACGTCTTGCGGGTTATACTTGGGTGCCATGTCAATTTCCCGTGTCATTCTCATCATCCCTTCTAAAAAACAAAGCGCAGTCATCCAACATAGGACGACTGCGCCGTGGTACCACCTAAATTGGGGAGCATCCCCCACTTTAATCATTCATTAACGGTTGATTATTCCGGTTGAACCTACTAATTCAGCCCAACAGCTTCCAAGCTACACGGTTGCTTTCCGGGGAACATCACACCAGCCGTTCCTCGCTGAGCCGGAAAACCAGCAACCGCCTCTTGGTCATTGCTTTTCTTTATTACCCTAATATTCTAGCGAAATTCCCCTAATTGTCAAGCTACAATAGGTCGGCAAACTCTTCCTGCTGCTGGTTGAGGAACTGTTCGCCCACGTGAATGATACTGATTTTTACTCCCGCAAGAGCGCGTTCAATCAGCCCATCCACGTCAAGCCGTTGTTCGTATTCCCGCGCCCGGTCAACCCGGGGCTTGGTCTTCGGGGCTGGCGGAGCAAAGATCGTGCAGCAGTCTTCAAATGGTTGAATTGACAGGTCAAACGTCCCAATCTTCTGGGCTAATTCGATAATCTCAGTCTTATCCATTGAAACCACCGGCCGAATTACGGGCATCGTCGTTACGTCATTAATCGCCGCCATACTCTCAAGCGTTTGGGAAGCCACCTGGCCCAGCGCTTCCCCGTTAAAAATGGCTAACCCGTGCCGTTGCTCGGCAATTTTTTCCGTTAACCGGAGCATAAACCGTCGCTGCACGGTCATCAGGTAACCGGATGGGAGATCGTGCTTAATCGTCTCCTGAATCTCAGTAAACGGGACTTCGATAAACTTAATTGTCCCGGTATACGGCGTTAACTTCGCCGTCAGTTCCTTGGCCTTGTTGAGCGCCTGTTCGCTGGTGTACGGCGGGCTGAAGAAGTGAACCATTTCAACCTCTACGCCCCGTTTCATCGCAAGGTAGGCCGCAACCGGCGAGTCAATCCCGCCAGAAAGCATCATCATGCCCTTTCCGGCAGTCCCCACCGGCATTCCACCGGCAGCTTTCACCTTCCCTAATGAAAGGTAAATTCCATCAATGCGGACTTCTACCCGGACAAGAATGTCCGGCTCCTTCATCCGCACCTTAATTCCGGGAACCGCTTCAAGGATGGCGCCCCCCAGCAAATCATTCATCTGGTTGGTGTCATACTTAAACTTATGGTCGGCGCGCCGGGTATTCACCTTAAACGTCATCCCAAGTTCAAACCGTTCCTTGACTAGTTCAATCGCCGCTTTTTTGGCAGCCGCGAGCTCCTTTTCAACCCGCACGGTTGGCGAGTAGTTTTGAATCCCAAAAATCCGGTCAAGCCGGGCGGTCACGGCCTTTGAATCCGTTCCGTTGAGCTTAATGTGCATCCGATCCCGGTGAGCCTTGATTTCAAGTTGCGGAAAATCCCGCAGTGCCTGCCGGGTATTGTGAGCTAACCGGTCAATAAAACTTTGCCGGTTTTTGCCCTTGGTCGACAACTCCCCGTACCGCACCATAATTTCGGTGTACTGCATAGCATCCTCCTATGAATTAATCATCTTAAACTGTTCGTAAAGCCGATCAAAAACCGTGTTAAACTCGTGGGCTTCTTCAAGCGTATTCGCTCCGTCTAAGCTAATCCGCACAACCCCGGTTGCCAATTCCGGCGCTACTCCCATTGCGCTCAGGGTGCCGGAACCCGCACCGTCCTTAGAAGAACAGGCGCTCGTTGTCGACAGGTAGATTCCTTCATGCTCAAACGCGTGCACCACGGTTTCGCCACGCACCCCTTCAATCGCAAACGTGAGGATGTGCGGGGCAAACGCTGGTCCCATCCCGGAAAAGACGTGCACCTTTTCCTTAGAGCTAATATGATCAAAAATAACCTGCCGGACCCGTTGTTCCTGCCGAACGTTCTCGTCTTCGTGTTCAAGAAGAAGACGCATTGCGCGGGCCATTCCGACGATCGCTGGCAGGTTTTCGGTACTACTCCGCTGGTTCTTTTCCTGACCGCCCCCGGTAATCAGGGGTTCCAGCTTGCGGCCACTCTTTTTGTATACAAACCCCACTCCCCGGGGAGCGTGAAACTTATGCCCCGAAAAGCTAACAAAGTCAACCCGGTCGTTCATAAAGAGGGATTGAACTCCCTTGCCAAGAGCCTGCACCGCGTCCACATGAAAATGAACCTTTGGGTAAACCCGCAAAACATCGGCCAGTTCATCAATTGGCTCGATTGCGCCCACCTCGTTATTAACGGCCATCACCGAAACAAGAATTGTATCCGGCCGTAACGCCGCTTTCAGGTCAGCCGGGCGCACCCTGCCCTGGTGATCAACCGGGAGGTACGTCACCTCAAATCCCAGCCGTTCCAGTTGCGCCATCGTACTTAACACGGCAGGATGTTCAACACTGGAAGTAATCAGGTGTTTGCCGTGCATGTATTTTGCCATGGCAGTCCCCTTAATCACCCAGTTATCGCCTTCAGAGCCCCCACTCGTAAAGAAAATCTCGTGGTCGGCAACGCCAAGCAGAGATGCAACCTGGTGCCGGGCCTGTTCGAGCAGGTTATGGGCCTGGGTCCCAAGGGCGTTGAGTGACGAGGGGTTACCCCAGACCTGCTGACTGACCTTGTCGTACGTTGCTAGCACTTCCGGCGCAACCTTGGTTGTCGCACTGTTATCAAAGTAAATCATGGCTACTCCTTTCGTTGAATTTATTTACGGTAAACCGCTATCTTATAACGTGGAAATCACGCTCTATTCTATCACAGCGAGTGCCGGGTTAACAAAAAAGGCCGGGAGTAATATCCCAACCTCTCTGCTAAGCTGCCATTATCTGCTATTCCTCATGTACTTTCTTCTCGTCCGGTTCATCATCAGTAGCCATCGTTAACTGAACATCCGGGATCTGGTACTCAACCCGGTTTGTCCGCCGGTATTCGTCTAAGAGCTGTTCGTAAATCCCCGGCGCAACGTTGCCGAGCGCCGTTGCAATGGTATCCAGCGCCCGTGCGTAGTCATACTGCTGTTCAAACTGAGCAGTCGCCTTCTCGTACGCCCGTGCCACGGCCTCGTTTCGGTTCCGGTACCGGTTAGCGTACTGAAGCAGTTGCTCTGTCAGGATTGAACTCTCAATAATCTTCTTAGTTTTATTTCCCAGAACGGTTAAATCAGCCGCAGTGTCCTGAACCATGTTACTAATCTGGTCCATGTTGATCTGAAGCCGGTTAAGGGAATGATCCAACTGCTCAATCTTGTCGCTTACATTAAAGAAGAAGTTCAGGTACTCGTCCTTTAGTCCCGGAAGATTAAGCCGTTCGACATCGCGCCGCATGTTGTGGATCTGCACGTCAAACGCTGAGACCGCCTGCTGCGCAACCTTCTCTTCATCCCACAGGTGCGTAACCCCGTCACGGATTGCTTTCTGGCGCCGTTCAATTACCGTTAGCTGATCCTTCATCCGTTCCTGCTTCTTTTGAACCACACTGTATAGCACCGGACCGTTGCTGGACTGTTTCAATAATTCATCATAGTCCTTCTGGATTGCCTTGAGCTTCTTATCAAGCTCCTGGGCGTTTTCCTGCTCGCCGTGCGTTAGTTCGTAGTTTTGCCGGATCCGGTCAAGTTCAATTAACAGGTCATGCTCCTGCTTAACAGCGTGCGCAATAAACTCACTCAGGGTCTTTTGCTGTTTTTCAACGTGCTGCCGAGCCTGGTATTCCTGTTCAAGAAGATCATAGGCATGGTCAATCGCCTTGCTGAGTTTCTTGTCATATCCCTCAACGTTCGTAATGTTGAGCTTCTTTAAATCAGTTAGACTATCCCGACGGTTATCCCGAATTTCCTTTAACAACTGTGGAAAATCGTTACTAAACGCGTAGTTGTTTGCAGTAAAGTTACTGAAGTTTTCTTCAATTTCATCCAACTGTTCCGGGAAAGCATGCGCAAGGTTCTCCTGAAGCGGTGGGATCTTTTCCATTAGCTCCTCCAGGGAAGCCATCTTCTTCCGTAGTTCGGCCAAGGTTTTACCGGAAGTAACCAGGTCCCCACTCGTTGAAACGGCGGTAAAATCGTCAAACTCCTTTTCTGCGTCAGCCAACCGGTCTTCAAGGGGCTTGGCGGCGTCACCATACTCGGCATTATCAGCAAGCAATACCTTGTGCATTTCCTTAAATTTTGCCCGAAGTTGCTCAATTGCCTTCGCGTGTTCATCAGCACTTTGCTGAATTTCCGTTAGTTGTTCCTTAATTGCCCGGATTTTATTGATGGCAGTATTCGACTGTTGCTCGTAATTATGCATTTCATTCCGAGTTTTGACAAACTGGTACTGTGCATTATACTGCTTAGCCTGCTCAATACTATCAGTTAACTCAGGAATAACTTTCGTTTTAAGTTCCCTGTAGTCCTGATCGAGCTTTTCAAACTCGGTAAGACTCTCCCCCGTTAGGTTAAGCCGATCAATTGCCGCTAATTCCTTATCGAGATTAACCTCTTCGACCTGCTGCAGGTTTCCCTTGTCCCGCGCAATTCGATCGGCGTAGGATTGCTGGAAATATAAGATTCCCAGATAAATACCCACGGCGATAATGATAATTGCCACGAAGAATAATGCCATTACGATCCCGTCCTTTTCATCACATTTAATTAATTACCATTATAATTACAAATTTCCGGTAAAAATCCAGTCTTAATTATACCATATTCACTTCTTTTTTTACGCATAAAGCCCCAATTAATCACCTTGATTTCATCGCCTATTCTTGGTAGACTGGAGCTTGTGTAAAATAATGCAGCAGTGGACGGTAAGCACGTCCCCAGTTCGTTGCTGGAAACAGTATTGCAAGTAACCCGGCTGCAAGGGTGAACGGTCAAAACGAACTGCACGAATACTAAGTCCACATTCGTTATTTTACTCCAAAAAATTTTTATTGGAGGAACTACCTTATGTCACGTTACACAGGTCCAAGTTGGAAAGTTTCACGGCGCCTAGGGATTTCCCTTTCAGGAACCGGGAAAGAGTTATCACGGCGGCCATACGCCCCGGGGCAGCACGGTCAAAACAACCGGCGGAAGCTGTCAGAATACGGCATGCAGCTGCAGGAAAAGCAGAAGCTACGGATGATGTACGGCTTAACCGAGCGGCAGTTCGCTAACCTCTTTAAGAAGGCTGGCAAGATCCGCGAAGGGAAGCACGGTGACAACTTCATGATCCTGCTTGAACGGCGGCTTGACAACGTTGTTTACCGGCTGGGATTAGCAACTACCCGGCGGCAGGCACGGCAGCTCGTAAACCACGGCCACATTACGGTTGATGGCAAGCGGGTTGACATCCCGTCATACGAAGTTCAGCCAGGACAGGTAATCTCCTTACGTGAGCGGTCAAAGAACCTGCAGATCGTTAAGGATGCCCTTGAAGCAGTTGTTGGCCGGGCACCGTTCGTTACGTTCGACGAGAACAAGATGGAAGGTTCCCTGGTACGGCTTCCTGAGCGGGACGAACTTGACATGGACATTGACGAATCACTCGTTGTTGAATACTACAACAAGCTGTAATTCGGATTCGATTACAAAAACAGGAATGCGTTATCTCGCGCATTCCTGTTTTTTTGTAGTCTGAAAGTCCCCTACTTAACTCCGATAAATAGGCGGTGACTCCGGGGAAACTCTACGTTCATCTGCTTATCAAGAAGTGCCAGCACCTTTTGCTGGTTTAACCCCTTCTTGTTAAGCTTGGCATAGCCGTTCTCCCGAAAAACAAACGCCCCGTTATTTGCGATAATTTCAATTCGCCGGTCCCGTTTCCACGTCGTCAACGTAATATGAAAACTCTTGCTGGTCCGCACGCGTTTGGTAATCATCATCTTTGCCGTTGTTCGCGTTGTTTCCTTCATTGCTTCTCATCCCTTCTCTCTCCAATTGTACGCTTCCATGTCAGGTCAGCGCGACGATTTTGCCTTGTCCAAAATCGTCAACACCTTCCCCGCAATGTCCTGCGGAGTCTGCTGAAGAAGAACCCGTTCGTGCATCCCGTACTGGGGTGTTGCGTGGATCCCCAAAAAGGCAAACTGGCCCGGCTTTTGCGCGTACGGCTGATAAATATTCGGGATAATCACGTCCACCCCACCATCATGCAATCCCACCGCGTTTAACGCCTGAACAATTACCTGCCGGTAGGATTCATCCACACTGGTGCCCGCCTCGAGGGCCTGAAAGCCCGTTCCGTTGGTTGCGTCAAACCGGAGAAAAACCTGAGTCCCCCGGGACGGAATACTCGTCGGTCCTAGTCCTTGCCGGACCAACGTCTCCCGTTCAAGCTTCCCTAGGTGCAGCGGCACCCGGTCAGGATACCGTTGGTTAGTAACCTTTACCAGTTCCTGAATGGTGCGCCGGCCATCCCCCACCACGTTTGCGGGAATGCGTTCAACTAGGCTACAAATGTGATCATTGACGACCAACGCCCGGTAACACGAACCGGGCAAAACCTCTTCAACGTACGCCGTGTGGCTCGTTGTAAGGATCCGGTTGACAGCCGTCATAAATTCATCCTGTCGGGGCGCCAGCCGGAAAACGGTGGTGTTCATCACCGTTGTGCGGGCCGCTTTAATGGCTAACGCCCGCCCTTGAACGTAGGGGTACAATTCCTGGGCAGCGTGCCGATCAGCAACCACCCACCCGTTTAACACTGGAATGGCCTGGCGGGCCACTAGTCGTTTGACGGTCTCCTTATCCGCACTTAAAGTAACGCCCACCGCCTGGTCGTTATGGGTAATCACCCCGTTTTTCACCAGCTGGCCGTCGACCCGCAGGAGCCCAGCGGAGGCGTCAATGACCTGCCAGTCCACTCCTTGCCGGAGGGCTGCGCCAGCCAATGCTTGCGAGTTGCTGTCAAGCGTCACGGCCAAATCGTCCGCCTGTTGTTGCAGCTGTATCCCGACTTCTACGGACCACTCATTATTACCCACGGATTCATCCGTTGCTAATAATTGGTGGCACACCCCCTGCCAGTCAACCAACCCGTACTTGGTAGCAAACTGTTCGATGGCTGACCACAGGCGCATCCCCTGCTCAGAAGAGGCCGGGGTTGCCTGTGCTTTCCGGGCAGCCTTCTCCCATTCATTTGGTGGAACCCCTGGCGTAAGTAAAACGTAACCCGCCACCATCGCCATGGTCCGCAGCACCATCGGAGCGACCATCTCCGGGTGTGTGGGGATCAATTTCCATCCTGGTAACTCCAGACAACTGATTCCCTGCTTTTGCGCAGCGCCCCGCAAAATAACCGGCATCTTTCCGGGAACCGTACTTTGAACGTACCGCTTAGGCGTACGGTAATCTGGCAACTGCCAGTCTTCCTGTCCCTGACCCCACTGCTGAGCCAGCGCCGTTCGGTGAAGCGCAAAGCCTTGGGCAAGTTTCATATAAATTTGGTCTCGAAACACCGCGTAATCTAGGTCCATGGACTGGAAGCCGCGTTCGTATAGTTCCGTTAAAAAGGCCTCCGGTAGCATTAACCGGACGGTCATTTCGCCGGTTTCCTCTTCGTGGTTGGGTAAGAGCAGCAGTTTTTGCTGGGCCAACTCCTGCTGTAAAAGGGCCGTTTGGCGCCTTACCGCGGCAATCCCAGCGTCAATTCCAATTGCCGGGTACGTAACCGCCGTCATCTTGGACCCGTTCACCCGGAGCGTCTCCCCGGAAACAAACGGGTTATCCTTAACTAAATTACCCGCGCGGTCACAAACAACTAGCTGGCGTTGAACCTGCCACCGTATGTTTTTTAACGCCATTAACAGGCCGTTATCAATTATTTGTTTCCCGATTTCATCCAGTGCCACGTGCCATTCCTCCCGGGGTGTTATTGCAGTTATTATACCATTTACCCTTTGCGGTGAATCGCCAAAAGAATGTGCTATTCTTAAGGAGAAGTTAATCGGATTGGAGGAATCATCCCATGAAACCATTGGCATACCGGATGCGGCCGACTTCGCTTGACCAGGTCGTCGGGCAACAGCACCTCGTTGGCCCCGGGAAAATTCTCAACCGGATGGTCAAGGCCAAGATGCTCTCGTCAATGATCCTGTACGGCCCGCCAGGAACGGGAAAAACAAGCATTGCCAGCGCCCTTGCCGGAACAACAAAGTATGCTTTCCGGAAACTCAATGCCGTAACCGATTCAAAAAAGGCCCTCGAACAGGTTGTCGCCGAGGCTAAAATGAGCGGGACGGTCATTTTAATGCTTGACGAAATTCACCGGCTAACTAAACCCAAGCAGGATTTCCTACTGCCCCACCTCGAAAACGGGCAAATCATCCTTATTGGGGCAACGACGGAGAACCCGTACATCACCATTAACCCCGCCATCCGGAGTCGGGTCCAAATTTTTGAGGTCAAACCCCTGACGGCCACTGACATTGCTACGGCCCTTGACCGGGCATTGTCTGATAAGGAAAACGGACTCGGTAACTACCAAATTATCCTCGACCCTGCCGCCCGTGAGCTCCTAACCACGGCCACCCACGGGGACCTGCGAAGCGTCTTAAACGCCCTGGAACTCGGGGTTAAATCAACCACCCCGGCGGCTGATGGAACCATCCACCTTACCCTCGCAGTCATGCAGGAATGCCTCCAACATAAGGGCTTAGTGGCTGATAAGGACGGGGATGCCCACTATGACGTGCTTTCCGCCTTTCAAAAATCAATTCGCGGATCAGATCCGGACGCGGCCATCCACTACCTTGCACGGCTGGTTGACGCCGGCGATCTTCCCAGCATCGAACGCCGGCTCGCAGTTATTGCATACGAAGATATCGGGTTGGCCAACCCCGCAGCAGCAGCCCACACCATTGCAGCAATTCAGGCGGCCGAACAGGTCGGTCTCCCCGAAGCCCGCATTCCGCTTGCCGATGCGGTGATTGAACTGGCCCTTTCACCCAAGTCAAATAGCGGAATCACCGCCATTGACGCGGCGCTGAAAGATATTCATGCTGGTCATGCCGGCAACGTTCCGGACCACCTCCGGGACAGCCATTACCAGGGAGCCGAGCAATTAGGCCGCGGGGTAACGTATAAGTATCCGCACGATTACCCGCACGACTGGGTTAACCAGGATTATCTGCCGGCAACCCTGAAAAACCGGGAATACTATCATCCTAAAGAAAACGGGCGGTACGAACAGGCGCTGGCGACCCAACTTCGGCGACTCAGGACTGCCCGTAAACGTCCCCATTAATTGAGTTGTACGGTAAGAATAAACATGGTATTATTACGTTGTTTCTGAGGTGTACGCATTGTCCTTTAATGTAAGGTTGACCGAACACTTTTATCATATGGAACCCGGAGCTCTGGTCGGATGACAAGCCGGTTGTCCGGACGCCAGAAGGCAGATTATGGGTTCATCCTGCGTTGACGCGGGTTCAACTACGTGGACGATTAACGGCACTACCGGACTGGGAGGTTGCGCTTGCGCAAACCTCCCTTCTTTTTACTTATGATAAACAATCTTAATGAATGGAGGGTCTTCATTGACCGGAATAGTTAAGCTCTTATTAGTTCTCCTTGCAATCATCGTTCTGCTTCTTGGAGGGTACGTTCTCACCCACCGCAACCGGCAGCTCCTTGTTCTTCACCCCGAAAATAACCGCGGGCTCCGGATTCTCCTTACGGTGTGGGGTATTCTCCTGGTTATTTTAGCGGGGGCGACCCTCGCAGTTATTTTTACCACTAGTAAACTCCTTGTAGCCGTGATGCTCGTCCTTGATGCCCTCGGAGTAACGGGCCTTTCCGTTATTGGGTGGGCATATACAACGAAATAAATTGATTAACGTGGTGAAACCCTTTCATTTTTGGAACCGATAACGTAAAATAAAGGTGTAAAGATGATGAAAGGGTGATTCCAATGTTACAAAACTACAAGAGTATTTTAGTTCCCGTTGACGGATCGTACGAAGCTGAATTGGCCTTTAAGAAGGCGGTCGCGGTTGCCAAGCGGAACGGCGACGGGACGCGGATTCACCTCGTCCATGTCGTTGACACACGGGCATTTCAGAACATCTCTAGTTTCGACACGGCAATGGTTGAGCAGGTTACCGATACCGCTAAGCAGACCATGCAGGAATACATTGAAGGTGCCAAAAAGAGCGGATTTAGTAACATCGACTACTCCGTTGAGTACGGCGCTCCGAAGGCGGTAATCGCTAAGGAGCTTCCGGAAGACGAAAACATCGACCTCATTATCATCGGGGCAACCGGGTTAAACGCGGTAGAGCGGCTCTTGATTGGGTCAGTAACGGAACACGTTACCCGGACAGCACCGTGTGACGTGCTCGTTGTCCGGACGGATACCAACAACCACTTCACCACGGAAGCGGAACGGCGGAAGATCCAGCGGGAACGGGAAGCCGCAAATAAGGGTGCATTTTAACCAGTAATTAGCTTATGAATAAGAGTAAAACGTCAGCGTGATGCGCTGGCGTTTTGTTTTATTATGAATGACGGTGTTCCTCCTGATAAAGCCAAATCAAACAACATGAACTAACAATATAAATCAGTACCAACACTCCCTCAACCTGTAAAAACGGAAGGTGTTGATCAAGCAAGCCAACAATCCACAAAGTTAAAATAGAAATTCCACTCGCGCAGGTTTCCGTTAGCGACATCATCGATGACATTACGTTCGCTGTGACTTCCTGTTGCATGTTTACCATTAGTTGGCTGTTATAAATATTAAACGGAAACAGGAAACAAATAACCAAAAGGAGAAAAACATACTTGTTGGGGGCAATGATGGCTAGAAGAAACCCTCCCCCTAAAAGAAGAACTAGCCTTATCAAGGCATGACTAAAATCGCAGCGACTAAACCAGTGATTACTAATAATCGCGACTACCTGAAAAACCACGTAAAAAATCCCAAAATACGTCTTTGAAAAGTGTTGCTTTAAAAAATTAATTTGCCAGAATTGAAAAAATAATTGGGCCACGACTTGATAAACACTGCATAAGCCGATCACGCATAAAACCCGCCGGCGACCGAGTAACATTTTAAAATCACGCAATACATTCCGCCATGACGGATGTTCAACGGATGATTCGTGTCCCCTTCCCCGTGGATGAAACCCCACCAAGATTAATCCGAATGCTGCGGCTAATAAAATCAACGAGAGCCAATACATCCTAACGTCCATAAACTGATAAATAAACGAGCCAACGCCACCACCAATCAAACCGCTATATAACGTTGTGTGGTTAATCAGAACATTAATCTGCTTAATCTGTCCATTATCGCCATTTGCCCGCCTAATAAAATACGCATCTAACGACCCATTTATCGTGGCTGAACTTATCCCATAGATAAACCACGAACAACACAGTACAACAAATGAAGACGAAACCATCGTAAGTGTATAAGATACCATGATTAGAACCAAGGACGCCTCATACGTAAGTTTTTCGGACCATAAATCCGTTAAAATCCCCGAAGGAAGGTCAAAAATAATTGCGGCCAGCATAAAGAAACTCTGAATAATTGCGATTTTGGCAACCGTCATTCCCTTATTTAGCAAAATTACCGTTAATACTGCGTGGGGCAGGACGCGTGCCAGGTTATAAATAAAAAGACTCACGAAATAAATAGCTCGGTTGCTATCTGCTAACTGTAACTTGTTACTCATCAACCGTCCCCCCATAATCTATTAAGCGTTCCATTTTTGAATCTGATTATAACAAAATTAGATTATGATGTGAATGAGATGAGCGGAATTAAAAATTACACCGTTACAGCACACTTGCATAAAAAACGTGATGCCTTCATTCGCCACGTTTCGCTCCAACTCTAATTTCTTGCAGGACACCCCACCAGGTGATCGTTTACGATGCCCACTGCCTGCATGAACGAATAACAAACGACCGGTCCGACAAACACAAAGCCTGCCTGCTTTAATCGGCGAGCCAGGGCTTTTGCAGTGGCCGACGCTTGCGGCACCTCATCACTTGTTTGCCAGTGGTTCACCACCGGAGGCTTATGCTGCCACACGAATTCGTCAAACGACACGTTGTTTTCATGAAGTTTAACGATGGCCCGCGCATTCTGCACCACTGCCGTAATTTTTCTCCGGTTGCGGATAATCCGGGCATCGCCAACTAGCCTGTCAATCGTGTCCTCGTTATACCGGGCGACCTGTGTAACCTTAAACTGCGCAAACGCCTCCCGGAACGCATCACGCCGTTGTAAAATTAACGTCCACCGTAACCCAGCCTGAAAAATTTCCAGGCTCAGCATTTCAAACAACCGGTCATCATCGTGAACGGGCCGGCCCCATTCGTGGTCGTGGTACTCCCGCACCAGTTCATCAATTCCAGCCCATGAGCATTCTGGCATCTCATCACCCCCTACCATGTAACTACGCTATTTTAATCGCATTCTTGCAACAGCACCTGCATCCGGGCAGTAATTCGGGTTGCCGGCGACCGTAAGTTCCGGATTACCCGCCGCGCCATTTAGGGCCGATCAGTAATCACCCCATCGCACCCCGCCGCAATCAGTTGGGCAGCAACCCGCGGCTGATCCACCGTCCACGCCCATACCGCAACGTGGCGGGCGTGTAAAACCCGCAGCGCAGTCGGCGTTAAGGTGTGGTAATCAAGCGAGCACTGCTGGATCCTCTCACGGGGAAACCCACACAGAGCAAACGGCAAAATTAACGCCCGATTAATGTGGGGCGCTTGCTTACTTAGCGCCGTAATCACCCCACCATCAAGTGAGTGAAACTGTGATCCCGCCGGTAACTGGGACTGATAATCCCGGAGAAAGTCCCGGACAACCGCCTGCGCGTGGGGCGCCGGTTTAATCTCAATTAAAAGGGGCTGGTGCGCTTTGCGGGCCGCTTGAATGTACGCCTCCACGCTATCTAAACGGCTTGTTTTCCCGTTATCGGTTACCCTGATGAGCTGAGCCTGGGCCAGGGAAAGGCTCCGAATCACAACCCGTTTCCCGTGTACGGTAACGGCCGGATCGTGGTTCACGACAAACCGGTGATCCCGGGTTTCCTGGACATCGCACTCACTTAGGGCTGGGTGCACCCGCCGGCTCGTCGTTACCAGTGCCTGAAGCGAGTTCGGACGCCCGGCATTCCGACTCATTCCCTTATGCGCAACCACCGTGACGAAAGCTGGCTGTGGTTGCTTCATAATCCGGGAAGTCTGCAAACCAATTCCTCCCCAGCCAACCACCGTGAATGCTAAGCAAAGCCAGAGTAAACCATTCCCCGGCGTTAGGGCTTCGGGTGCGCCGGTCAGCCGCTCCCCCCCATAAACCCGGAAAAGCCAACGCATCCACGCCCAAAACATCCCTAAGACAATTAATTGGCTGCAAAGCACCAGTAGCGTTGCCCCCGCGGCGTTTGCCGGAAACACCTGGTGGATTAGCACCGCGCCCTGAAAGACGACCTGCTTGGCAATCAGAAAAACGATCCCGCTTCCCGCCATTGTTCCTAACTGGCGCCAGTACCTCCCCCGGCTTTGCTGCCAGGCCGTCCGAAACGGGTGGCCGGTTCCCCGAACGGCAATGAAAAAGGCGGGAACTAACCGCACCATTCCCAGCCACCAGCAAACATACAACCCGCCGCCAATCAGGCCGACTTCCCGCCGGTGGAGGACCACCCAGGTAACCACTTGCCCGGGTAAAACAAGGTGCGCACACCACGCTAGTAGGAGCCGGACACCCCCAAACAGCAAGAACCACAGTGCAAGGAGCACCCAGGTGCCAATCATGCGCACATAGTCCTGAAAGGAAAGGCGCATTTTGGGCGCCAACATCAGGGCGATAATCATGGGTGTCCCGATAATTACCGGGAGAATCCCCCACCCTGTTTGCTTCATTAAAAATAGCAGTCCCGGAAAGGCGCCCCATCCCAGAACAATCCGCAACAACCCTGTTTTCTGCCGTTCATCCACCTGATTAGTACTCTCCCATCTCAAATTCCAGTCTAGTTATAAAAACGGTGATTGTGTCATTCACAATCACCGTTTCATCATCACTTAACCGCTTTTATTTTACTCCCTGTAAATCTTCTTGCCAACGTGCTCCTCACCCAACTTAATGAAGTCGTAGTGGAGCTTAGCGTTGTCATTGTATTCATCGATGGCCAGTTGAATTAACCGGTCAATTAAATCGCTGTACTTGATCCCAGAGACTTCCCACAGCTGCGGGTACAGGGAAATGTTCGTAAACCCTGGTAACGTGTTTGGTTCGCCAAGGTACGGGACGTTGTTTTCATCAACCAGGAAGTCCATCCGGGCCATTCCCCGGTTGCCGAGCACCTTAAAGGCCTGCAGTGCCATTTCCTGGATTTCCTTTGCCAGGTCAGCGGGCAAATCAACCGGCATGGTAAACGTTACCCCAGAAGCATCAACGAACTTATTGTTGTAGTCGTAGAACGCATCGTCCGCCGGAACGGTGACCGCCCCGAGCTTAGAAGCCTGCGGGTGCCGGTTTCCTAGAACGGAACATTCCACTTCCCGCGGGTTCTTAATGCACTCTTCAATCAGCACCTTGTAGTCGTACTGGAGTGCATCCTCAACCGCCGCGTTAAAGTCCGCTTCGTTGTCAATCCGGTGAATTCCCACCGAGGATCCCTGCCGGGCCGGCTTAACAAACAGCATCTTCCCCAGCTTTTGGCTGCACTTAGCATACGTGAGTTCGTCCTTGTTCTCCGGCGTAACCACCACGTACTTGGTGTTACGAATCCCGTGGTAGGTTAACATCTGCTTGGTAAGGTCCTTATCAAAGGAAATAGCAGACGATGCAATACCGCTCCCAATCCACGGTTTATCCAGCAGCCGGAAAAGCCCCTGAACCGTTCCGTCTTCACCCATGTTTCCGTGAATTACCGGGTAGAAGACGTCAATATCGTGGACCTCTGATAAGTTTTGAATATTAGCTAACGGGTTGCTAAAGTCAACGTCCTTCGTCGCTTCGGCAACCACCGTATCCTCGTCAGCCCCGTTAAAGATTTTCATTGAATCTTCGTTTCCAAGTAAGAACCCGTCCTTGGTAAACATGAAGACCGACACGTCGTACTTATTCCGGTCAAGCGCATCGTAGATGTTATGGGCAGACCGCTTTGAAACGTCGTGCTCCGACGAGTTTCCGCCAAACAGCAATGCAATGTGTAATTTTTTTGTCATGGCATTTTCCCCTATAAATTTAGTTTAACCGTTCTTTCCAACGACCCATTTTACCATGCGGAAACGACGGGAAACAACTATCTTCCCTCGACAAAAAAGGAACTGCAACTTTCGCCACAGTCCCCCTCATTCTATTAATCAAACGTTGTCCGGCTACTAAACATGTAGCTCTTGTAGTGGTACCGCATTGATAATACCATTCCAATCCCTAACATGTTTCCAATCAGGGACGAGCCCCCCTGACTAACAAACGGGAGTGGAATCCCGGTCAACGGAAGGAGCCCAATGCTCATCCCGATGTTTTCAAACACGTGGAACAGAATCATCATCACAACCCCGGTTGAAATGTAGGCGTAAAACTCGTTCTTAGTGTCAAAGGTCACCTGCAGAATTTGGAAAATCAGCAGCAGGTAAATGAAGATCAGGACACAGCCACCAATAAAGCCAAAGTTTTCCCCAATCACCGAGAAAATCATATCTGATTCCCGCACAGGAACATAGACGGTAGAAACGTCAAAGCCCTTTCCAAAAATCTGGCCGGACCCAATCGCCTTCATGCTCTGCCATAGCTGATAACTATTCCCGGTTGACCCGGCTGCCGGGTGCAACCACGCATCAATCCGCTGGAACTGGTAATTCTGGAAGCCCAGGTGCAGGAGAATCCCCCGGCCGTAGGTTACCAACAAAATTACCGTAATTCCCAGGGCCGCCACCACCGCAACCACCGGGACAATAATGCGCCAGCTAATCCCCGAAACAAGCACCATCCCGAAGAAGATAGCGGCAAACACAAGCGTTGTCCCAAAGTCATTTTGGAGGTGCAGTAACACGATAATTGGGAGGGTCCACAGGAACATCTTCCCGATTAACCGCCAGTCACTCTCAATCGTATGCTGCGGGTAAACCGAGTTATGCTTAGCAATTACCCGCCCAAGCATCAGAATATAGGCCGGCTTCATCACTTCTGAAGGTTGAAACGTTAACGACCCTAAAGCAAACCAACTCTTCGCCCCGGTTTTAAGGGCATATGCCCGGCTGTAAAAGACCAGCAAAAGAACAAGGAGGGTAATCCCCACCCCGTACGCAATGGGCGCAAGTTTCCAAAGCTGCTCGGCATCAAAGCGCATCACAACAATCACGAGCAAAATTCCAATAATATACCATACTGCTTGGGAAACCAGCGCGTGCAACACACTCGTTGTACTCGTATCGTGCTTGACCGCCACGTAAAGGGCCGTCATCCCAATCACCGCTAACAGGAGGACGGAAAGGATGATTCCCCAGTCAACCCGGGCTTCGTTTTCCCGCCGTAACTGCTGTTGTTTCACGTTAACCGCCCCCTCACTAATTATGGAGATGGTATTCCCGAATTAGGAAATCAACCGCCTCATCTTCGCTTGGCAACTTAAACTGCCGCCCATCAGGAAGCTCCGCTTGAAACGCCCCACCAACGGGTAAGACCCGGCCAATAACGTTCTTTCCAACAACGTATTCCGTTAATAACGTCCCGTGGTCCATCTTTTCGTTCGCAATAATCTCAATGTTTCTTTCCTTGCGTGCCACTATAATCCTCACTTTCTTCGTTCTTAGGTGGTTGCATCATATACTGGTCCAAGTCGGATAAATCCAGGTGGGCGTCCCGGTTCCGCCGAAGCGAAAAATGATCCGGAACGGGATCATACCCGGGACGACAAAGGGGATTGCACCGAAGCAACCGCGCAATCCCCATCAACCCGCCACGGAGAACGCCAAACCGTTCAACCGCATTTATCATATAGGTCGAACACGTCGGATAGTACCGGCATGCTGGCGGTAGAGCGGGCGAAACGTAGCGCTGGTAAAACCGCAACGCTGCTAAGAGAATCCGTTTCATTCCTTGGACTCAACCTCATTTTCAGGGGCCGCCGTCTTTCTGGCAAGCAACTTACTTGTCCCCACCGCAACATCATCCAACGGCGTTTCCGCAACGGTTACTGGTACCCGCAATTCGGTTGCAAACAACTCGGCAATCCCGTCAAACTGGGCGCCACCACCGGTCAGGGTAATCCCCGATTCAATAATGTCCCCTACAAGTTCGGGTGGAGTGTGCGCAATTACCTTCTTGGCGGCCGCAATGATTTCTCCCATCGTTTCGTGAATGGCAGCCTCAACATCATTTGAAGTTAACGTAATGGTCCGAGGCATTCCATCAACGGTATCGCTTCCCCGCACCTGTAATTCATCGTTCCGGTGGTCCTTAATAACCGTCCCAATTTCGACCTTAGCTTGCTCAGCCGACCGTTCCCCGATTAAGAGGTTATCGTGCTGCTTAACGTACGCGGCAATATCGGCGTTAAACGTATCGCCCGCCTTCCGGAGCGACGCGCTCGTTACAATTCCGCCAAGTGATAACACGGCAATGTCACTTGAACCCCCACCAATATCGATAATCATACTACCGTGGGGCTTAAAAATATCCAACCCTGCGCCAATCGCAGCCGCCTTGGGTTCCTTTTCCAAAAAGACCTGTCCACCGCCGGATTTTTCTGCCGCCTGAATCAGCGCCTTCTGCTCAACGTCAGTCGTATCAGTCGGGCAACAAATCATAATATTCGGCCGTGTCAAAAAGCCCTTCACGTTCATTTTTTTAATGAAGTGCGCTAACATCGCTTCGGCCATATCAAAATCAGCGATGACACCGCCCTTTAACGGCCGAATTGCATGAATATTTTCGGGTGTCCGTCCGACCATCGCGGCCGCTTCATTCCCAACCGCAACAACCTTATGCTCATCGTCAGTAACGGCAACGACGGCCGGTTCATCGACAACAATTCCTTCCCCCTGAACGTTAATCAGAACGTTGGCCGTTCCCAAATCAACGCCAATATTCTTCGTAGTTGTTGCCCGTTTCCCAAACAAAAACTTCCGTGTAGCAGCCATGCTACTAACCTCCTCGTCATCTGGCGGTTTCACCACCCATGTCTTCCCGATTATACCATAATCACGGGTGTTTCTCCGGTCATTCACGGGGATTTTCTAATTTCGTTTTTTCAAAATAAAAACAGGAAACCTCGCCCGTAAACATTCACGTAACGGTCCCTGTTCCCTGCTTGTTACTATCCTACTTTGACTCGGCCTTTACCCGGACGCTCCCCGGAGTAATGTCATCAACCCGCTTGATTTCAGCACCGAGCGCCGCTAATTTTTGGTGGAAGTGGTAGTATCCCCGGTCGAGGTATTCCAAGTGCGTCACCTGCGTAATCCCGTCGGCGACAAGGCCAGCAATTACCAGCGCTGCCCCCGCCCGTAAGTCGGTTGCGGCAACCTCAGCCCCACTAAACCTGGTTGGGCCGTACAGCACAACGGTGTCACCCTCCACCTTGAAGTTGGCGTTCATCCGCCGCAGTTCTTCCAGGTGCATAAACCGGTTTTCAAACACCGTTTCCGTCAATACACTCGTCCCGTAAGCAGCCAACTGCAACACCGTCATCTGCGGTTGCATATCCGTCGGAAAGCCCGGATGCGGTAACGTCTTCACCTCGACGGGTTTGAGCTCTTTAGGCCCAACAACCCGGATGCCTTCCGGACTGACCGTCACCTGTGCGCCCATTTCCCGGAGCTTTGAAATCAACGGTTTATTATGTTCAGCTACCGCATCCTTAACCAGAACATCACCGTGCGTGATCGCCGCCGCCGTCATGAAGGTGCCCGCTTCAATCCGGTCCTGCATTACCTGGTACGTGGTACCGTGAAGGTGGTCCACCCCAACAATTTTAAGGGTGTCCGTTCCAGCCCCCACGACCCGGGCGCCCATCTTATTAAGGGCGTTTGCTAGGTCAACGATTTCCGGTTCCTGCGCAACGTTTTGGATCATCGTTGTCCCTTCGGCAAGGACCGCCGCCATCATGATGTTCTGCGTCGCCCCCACACTCGGAAAGTCCAGGTAAATCCGCGCACCCTTAAGGTGATCAGCGTGGGCTTCAATGTAGCCATCGTGCTGTTCAATTGTCGCCCCAAGTGCCCGTAATCCCTTCAAGTGCAGGTCAACCGGCCGCGATCCGATTGCACACCCTCCCGGCATCGCAACCTTGGCCCGTCCTAACCGGGCAAGAAGTGGGCCCAACACAACAACGGATGCCCGCATCTTTGACACGTACTTAAACGGTGCTTCGTATGATAAATCCCCCGTCGCATCAAGGGTAATCGTGTTTTCCTGTTCCTCGAAACCGACCTGAACGTTAAGGAACCGAATGACGTTGTTCATCGTGTACACGTCTGCCAAAATCGGGACGTTTGTTAACACGGTCCGCCCTTCCGTCGGTAAAATTGCCGCCGCTAAAATTGGTAAGACCGCATTTTTTGCTCCTTCGATGGCAACCGTTCCTTGTAGCCGTTGCCCGCCACGCACAATAATCTTTTCCATTGAAATGGTCCTCTCATAAACTTTTTTTCATTCTATAACAGGTAACCAAGGTTACGAACATTGGTAATAAAGCTAAGAAAAAACTGACTACACGTAAAGCCGAGCACAACCGCCCCTAAAACAACGAGTAGCCGAACCGCCCACTGCTGCTCAGGGGGGAAGAACCGGTCAAGTCGTAATCCCTGAAGCATATAAAACGCCACTGCAATAAACGTAAAGTGACTTACTAGGGTTAAGAGCGCCATCATGCCGTATAGTCTCATCGTTTCCCTCCACAAACAAATTCGTTCTCATCATAGCATAAAAAACGTTACTAAAATGTAATCGCTACGTAATTTTAATTCTTTTACCATTGACGGCTCATAAAAGGAAAACAGCGCAACGCTTTAGTCCGAAAAATAAAAAAACAACACCGGCAGTTTCCACCACCGATGCTGCTTCCCGCTTCCTAATTTCCTTGTTTAGTCATGACGCTTCCGCCGGTAGCCAGCAGTCCCCATCACTGTCAGCAATGCGGCTCCTAACAGACCAAGAACACCACTCTCACCGGCATCGCCAGTATCTGGTAATGTCCGCTTATGCTGGTTAGCCCGGCCAGCTTCCTTAGCGCCTGGAACAACGTCCGCCTTAACCGTTGGCAGCGCAACTGCTTCCCGACGACCATTCCCCAGCACGTATGAACCACCAATTTCAAAGGAATTCTTTGCGCGTTGGGCTTGTTCCCGGTTGGCTTCGTCCTGAGCTTCCTTAGCTGCGTTTGCCTTAGCGTTGTTCAGGACTGTTGTATCCTGTGCCAGAGTATCTTCGTCCGTTGCTAACTGGGCCTGGTCAGCAGCCAGCTTAGCTTGGTCGGTTGCTAATTGCTGCTTTGCCTGGGCTAACAACTGCGGTGCGTTCTGGTAATCAGAGAGCTGCTGCTGTAACTGCTTTAAGGTGTTCTGGTCATTTTGCAGTTTCTGCTGGTCAGCCGCTAACTGGGCATTAGCAGCGTTTAGAATGTTCTGGTCATTCTGCAGCGTTGTTTGGTCGTTCTGCAGCTTTGTCTTAGCGGCGTTCAGATTATTCTGCGCGGTTGTTAAGGCCTGCTTGTCCTGAGCTAACTGGGCGTTCATCTGCTGCAGCTCCTGCGGGGCGTTCTGAACGTCTTCCTGGGCCTGCTTGAAGGTGGCCTGATCCTGGGCTAACTTATTCTGGGCATTGGTTAATGCCGTCTGAGCATCTTGGTAGCTCTGCTTAGCGGCATTAAAGGCGTTCGTTGCACTATTGAGGGCGGCATTTGCATTGTTCAACTTGTTTTGCGCGTTCGTTACCGCCTGCTTATCCTGAGCTAACTGGCTCTGTTCCGTGGATAACTGTTGCTGCAGGTTAGCCTGCTGCTTCTCCAATGAAGCCAGGTCGTTAGCCGGAGTAGGTAAGTTTGCGTTCTTATTAAATACTGACGGGTTAGTTACATCCGACTCTGGAATGAATTCTAAGTGGAACTGTCCCATTTTATCAAACGCAAAGCCTACGTATTCCGGCCCCTGATCTTTATCCGAAACGGTATCGTAACCAACTAAATTAGCAGCATGTAAATTATCGCTAAAGAATAACTGACGTAAATCGTTATAAATATCTTCGCGTAACTGATTCATCGTGCAGTGTTCCGGTAGCACCCCAACTGAGCCTACTGCATCTTCATACCCATTTCCACCACCATCGTATAATCCTGATTCGTCTGCCGCCTTATTAATCGCAGATACATCATGATTACCGTGCGTAGTAATATTCCAATTATCCTGATTGTAATATTGAGCTACTTTATCTGCATATGCAATTGCGCTTGTATTAGCAATTACTTTGCTATTACCTAACTGTGCGCGTACGCCATTAATTAACTGTGCAATCCAAACATCTAAATCATTCTTCTGTTGCTGCGTTAGATTATTCGGCTCAATATCATAATCATATGCTGGGTTTGAGTGGTACGTGTTTGCCGGATCATTCATTCCCTGCGAAAAGGCATTTTCCTGATCCGAAAACGAACCATTAGATAATAAACCATCAGTGTAATCAAACGGTGCGTCAATTACGTTCCGTGAATTAATTTCGGCCGTCACGTTGTTCAAACTATCCTGCGTGGAGTTAACCTTGTCCTGGTCGGCCTGTTCCTTATTCTGCGCAGCTGTTAATGCCGACTGCGCTGCAGAAGCATTCTTGTCAGCCTGGTCCTTAGCGTTTTGAGCTGGGATCAGAGCAGACTGTGCCTTTGACACGTTACTCTGGGCGTTTGCAACCTGTTGCTGATCATTAGCCACGTTCTGCTTAGCCTGGTCGGCAATCTGCTGGGCGTGGTGGATATCGTTAATCCGCTGGTTGTCGTGGTTAACCGCATCCTGAGCACCGTTAACCTTATCCTGGTCAGCCGTAACGCTTGTTTGATCCGCTGTTACCCGCGACTGGTCAGCATTAACCTTGGACTGGTCCTTGCTAATCGTGTTCTGGTCAGCGCTAATCTTAGACTGGTCGTTCTGAATATCAGTGTTGGTCTTACTAATCTGGTCCTTCACAACCGGTGTCTGGGTCTTACTGTCCTGGACGTCCTTAGAGTACTTATCAACGTTATTCTGATCTTTATTGACGTTGCTCTGGTCGGTCGCAACCTGCTGCTTGTCAGCGTTAACCTTGGATTGGTCACCGTTCACCTTGTTCTGGGCATCAGCAACACTAACTGGCTTAGCGTTCAGCTTTTGAACTTCGCTGGCCTGTGGCTTGTCGGTTGAAACTGAATCAGCATGCACCGCGCCCCCAACCAATGTGGTTGAAGCCCCGATTGCTGCTACTGCACCTAATACTTTAGTTGATTTCTTCATTATGTAGCTCTCCTTTAATCTCCGCTATTCAGTGGTACCTTACCCCCCCCCCCCCCCGCATTTTTTGTCAACTAAATATTTAATGCTATTTCATCTGGCATAACTCACTCCCCTGCCGGCACAAAACACCCCTTCCACTAAGGCTCTGCTGTGAGACCTAAAAGAACACAAAAAGGGGCCTGATCACGGATCAGACCCCTTTCATTACTAATTTTTCTTGATGTTTAACCGGTTGATTGCCCGCCGGAGAGAAACCTCCGCCCGCCGCATTGCCGCATCATCGTGCTTCTGCTTGGCGGCAGCGATTGCCTCTTCGGCACGCTTCTTGGCTTGTTCAGCCCGCGAAACGTCAATATCCTCTTTCCGTTCCGCAGCTGACGCCAGGACGGTTAGGGTGTTGTCAGAAAATTCACAGAAACCACCACTTACGGCAATTTCGTCGAACTGATCCTCCCCCTTCTTCACCCGAATTTCGTCAATTGCGAGCGAAGCAAGGAGCGGAATGTGGTTCGGCATGATTCCGACTTCACCACCAGTTGTTTTGCAAATCACCAGTGCAGACTGGTCGTTGTAGACCGTTCCGTCCGGTGTTACGACGTTAACAGTTAAAACAGGTTCAGCCATTAGACGTTCCCTCCTTAATTGTTAGTCATCTTTTTTGCTTTTTCAACAACTTCCTCAATCCGACCAACTGATAAGAACGCATCTTCCGGAAGGTCATCGTACTTCCCCTTCAGGATTTCATCAAAGCCCTTAACGGTTTCTTCAACCGGAACGTAGGACCCCGGAACCCCCGTAAACTGTTCAGCCACGTGGAAGTTCTGTGATAGGAAGAACTGAATCCGCCGGGCCCGGTTAACAATAACCTTTTCTTCATCGGATAATTCATCCATCCCAAGGATTGAGATGATATCCTGCAGCTCACGGTACCGCTGAAGAATGTGCTGAACTTCCGTAGCAACCCGGTAGTGTTCCTCACCAACAATTTCAGGTGCAAGGGCACTTGAAGTTGAAGCTAACGGGTCCACGGCCGGGTAAATCCCGATCTGCGTTAACGACCGCTCCAGGTTCGTCGTTGCGTCCAGGTGGGCGAACGTCGTGGCTGGGGCCGGGTCGGTATAGTCATCGGCAGGCACATAAACGGCCTGGATTGACGTAACTGACCCCTTCTTCGTAGAAGTAATCCGTTCCTGCAGCTGTCCCATTTCAGTTGCCAGCGTCGGCTGGTACCCAACGGCTGATGGGATCCGGCCAAGCAGGGCTGATACCTCTGACCCGGCCTGCGTGAACCGGAAAATGTTATCGATGAACAGCAGCACATCCTGACCTTCAACGTCCCGGAAGTACTCAGCGATCGTTAATCCGGTCAAGGCAACCCGCATCCGGGCTCCAGGTGGTTCGTTCATCTGTCCGAAGACCATGGCCGTCTTCTCAAGAACACCAGATTCCTTCATTTCGTAGTACAGGTCGTTCCCTTCACGGGTCCGTTCACCAACACCAGTAAATACGGAAATCCCATCGTGTTCCTGGGCAATGTTGTGGATTAATTCCTGAATCAGCACGGTTTTACCAACACCGGCACCACCGAACAGACCAATCTTGCCCCCCTTAACGTATGGTGCTAAGAGGTCAATCACCTTAATCCCCGTTTCAAGAATTTCGGTTCCCGTACTTAATTGATCATAATCAGGTGCATTCCGGTGGATTGGGTTCCGCTGTGCATCTTCACCAAACTCTGGACCGTTATCAATGGTTTCCCCAAGGACGTTAAACACCCGTCCAAGCGTTTCCTTTCCGACAGGAACGCTAATTGAAGCTCCCGTATCAACAACCTGCGCGCCACGCTTCAAACCGTCCGTTCCATCCATGGCGATTGTCCGCATGATTCCGTCACCCAACTCAAGGGCAACTTCGATAACTAATTCGCTACCGTCTTCACGCTTAACCTTTAAGGCGTTGTCAATTTCCGGTAATGCTTCGTTTAATGGAAACTGAACATCAACAACAGGACCGATAACCTGAACGACTGTTCCAGTACTCATTCGTTATTCCTCCTGTTTTCTTATTCTAAGGCAGCTTGTGCACCCGTAATTTCCGTGATTTCCGTCGTGATGGCACTTTGCCGGGCCCGGTTGTACTGTAATTCCAGGTTAGCAATAATGTCATTCGCGTTATCCGAAGCCGACCGCATTGCGGTTGAACTTGAGGCGTGCTCGGAAGTCTTCGCATCAAGAATCGAACCGTAAACCAGGCTTTCCGCATACTGCGGAAGAACGGCCTCGAGGATTGCCTCCTCCGACGGTTCGGTTTCGTACAGACTACTAATCGTATCCTCGTCCGTTGTTTCCTTATCCGTGAGATCATCGTGTCCCAGGTTTTCTGCTGAAATCGGGAGCATCTTTTCTGCCCGGAAAACGGACGTCAACGTGTTGACAAAGTGACTGTAGCAAACGTACAGTTCGTCGTACTCAGCCTCGTCATACCGCTGAATAATTTCCCGCACGATTGGCCGCACTTCCCGGAACGTCGGCACATCGCTAACACCCCGGTACTCGTATCCAATGGTGAACCCGCGCTTCTTAAAGAAGTCCGCCCCGGTGCCACCAATTGCAAGAATCACAACATCATCCTTAGTGTGATTCCCCTTCTGGATAATTTCCATCGTCTGCTTAATGATATTACTGTTATAACTTCCAACCAGTCCCCGGTCCGAGGTGATTACCATAATCCCCGTCTTGTGGACCGGCCGCTGCGTTAACATTCCGAGACCGCCCTTCTTTTCAGCCGGGGCATCCTCAGAACCAGCCGCAGCAGCATCAAGTAAGTGGGACTTGGCAAGGTGCGTAATTACGCTCCGCACCTTATCGGCATATTCACGGTAACTCGTTGTGTGGTGTTGAATCTGGTTCAACTTGGACGTTGAAACCATCTGCATTGCACTGGTAATCTGCTTCGTCTTTTTGGTTGAAGCAATCTTGCGCTTAACTGCTTGCAGTGAACCAGCCATTTATGTCACCACCCCTTCTTATTTGCTGCTCTTGTCACTTGGCTGAAATGTTTCCGCAAATTCCTTGATTGCAGCGTCAAGCTTATCAATATCTGGCAGGTCACCCGTCTTAGCGATGACGTCCAACAGATCCTTGTGGTTGCTGTCAAAGAAGGCAAACATTTCATCCTGGTACCGTAAAATATCGGCAACCGCAATGCTGTCTAAGAACCCATGTGTCAGGGCGTACAGAATCAGCACCTGCTTCTCAACAGGAAGCGGCTTGTGGAGCGGCTGCTTCAGGACTTCAACCGTCCGCTGCCCACGGTTCAACTTAGCCTGCGTTGCGGCATCCAAGTCTGAACCGAACTGAGCGAATGACTCCAGTTCATGGAATGAAGCAAGGTCCAGCCGAAGCGTTCCGGCAACCTTCTTCATGGCCTTGATCTGGGCAGCTCCCCCAACACGGGAAACGGACGTTCCGGCATCAATCGCTGGCCGAATTCCTGAATAGAAGTTATCACTGTCAAGGAAGATCTGTCCGTCAGTGATTGAGATCACGTTCGTTGGGATGTAGGCGGAAACGTCCCCGGCCTTCGTTTCAATGAATGGGAGGGCCGTCATTGAACCACCGCCAAGATCATCGCTTAACTTAGCTGCCCGTTCAAGCAACCGGGAGTGCAGGTAGAAAACATCCCCTGGGTATGCTTCACGACCAGGTGGCCGCCGCAAAATAAGTGACAGTTCACGGTAAGCATCGGCCTGCTTTGAAAGGTCATCGTACACGATCAAAACATGCTTGCCGTTAAACATGAACTCTTCACCCATTGCCGCCCCGGCATACGGGGCTAACCACAGCATCGGCGCCGGTGATGACGGTCCGGCAGTAACGACGATGGTGTAATCCATTGCGCCAAACTTCCGCAGCGTCTCAACCTGGGCCCGGACCGTTGAGTCCTTCTGCCCGATGGCAACGTAGATACAAATCATATCCTGGCCCTTCTGATTGATGATTGTATCAATGGCAACGGACGTCTTCCCGGTCTTCCGGTCACCAATGACTAATTCACGCTGACCCCGACCAATCGGAACCAGGGAGTCAATGGCCTTTAACCCGGTTTGCAGGGGTTCAAAAACAGACTGCCGCTCCATAACACCAGGAGCCTTGTGCTCAACTGGGCGTGTCTTAGTCGTCTTGATTTCCCCTAAACCATCAACCGGCTGCCCAAGGGGGTTAACAACCCGGCCGATTAATTCTTCACCAACTGGCACTTCCATAATCCGGCCAGTCCGCTTAACGGTATCGCCTTCCCGGATTCCCTTGTAGTCTCCCAGGATAACAATCCCGACATCGGACTGTTCCAGGTTCTGTGCCATTCCGTAGGTACCGTCCGCAAACTCTAACAGTTCACCTGATAAGGCGTTATCTAACCCGTTTGCCCGGGCAATTCCGTCCCCAACGTACGTTACGGTACCGACTTCTTCAACAGTAAGCTCATCTTGGTAATTTGCTAATTGCTGTTTGATCAGAGCACTGATTTCCTCAGCTTTAATGCTCATAAAAGTCTCACCTCTTTAAATCATTTTAATAACAGACGCTTGATGTGCTCAATCTTGGACTTGATTGAACCGTCATAGATGTAGCTATTTGAATGGAGGATTACCCCACCAATGATTGATTCGTCGACAAACGTGTCGACCACAACCTTATTTGCACCCACAACATTAGCAAATGAAGAGGCAAGCTTGTCCTTCTGCTCATCATCCAATTCAATGGCGGTCGTTACGGTTGCCCGGACCGTCTTGTGGTACTCATCATTTAATCTGTTAAATTCACTGACAATCCCGTCAAAGTTGACCAAGCGCCGGTAATCATACAGCATGGTTACCAGGTTCTTCGTTACCGGTGACAGGTTGGCAGTTATCGTTGTTAACATGGCCTGCTTAGCATCTTCAGTAATCTGCGGACTGGTCATGAACAACATAAATTGTGATTCTTCGTTAAACGCCTGGTTAAGCGCCGTTAATTCGGCCTGCACGTCTTCAAGCACCTGCTTTTCCTGTGCTAGTTCAAACAGCGCCTTCCCATAGCGCCGGGCGATCGTTGCGTTACTTTGTGACATTTTGCTTCCCCAACCCTTCGATGTACGAGTCAACTAAGGCCTTCTGGTCATCAGCAGAAAGTTCCTTCTTGATAACCTTTGAAGCAATTTCAATGGACAGTTCAGCAACGTCGTTCCGCACACCATCGATGGCTTCCTGCCGTTCCTGCTCAATGTCCTTCTTTGCGTTTGCCTTCAGCGTTGCGACTTCTTTGTGGGCGGCATCAACGATGTCAGCCTTCTGTTGCTTACCGTTCTTCTTCGCCCGGTCAACAATCTGGGCAGCCTCAACGTGTGAATTCTTCAGCGCCTCTTCACGCTGGGCAGCAAGCTTTTCAGCTTCCTGCCGGGACTTTTCCGCAGAGTCAATGTCATTGGCAATCTTCTCGGCCCGCTTGTCCATCATCTTGGTTACCGGTCCCCAAGCAAAGTGCTTAACGACCAGCGCCATAATGATGAAGAGAATCAGGTAGTAAAGGAAATCGCCCCACTGAACACCAGACGTTGCGCTTAAAAGCATCGAATTCATCGCTTAGCACCTCCTTATTACTATATTTACGCAGTTGATATAAGGAACTACTTAGCGAGTAACATGAAGGCAATAACGATTGAGATAATCGGCACAGCTTCGATCAGCCCAACACCAATGAACATGTTTGTCCGTAACTGACCAGTTAATTCTGGCTGCCGTGACATTCCTTCGAGCATCTTTGAAATAACGAGCCCGTTACCAACACCGGTACCAACAGAAGCCAGCCCTGCGGCGAGCCCTGCACCAAGTAAAGCTAAACCTGTAATAATACTAGAAGCCATAATAAAAATTCCTCCTTAATGTAACTATCATGAAGTTGCTTCTCAACCTCACTATTCCTCTTCGACCTTTTGCGAAATATATACCATTGTCAATGTGACAAAGACATATGCCTGGATCGCTCCAATAAAGACCGAGAATGCTTGCCAAATCATTTCAAGTGGAATCGATGAAACAAAACCAACCGGTCCCGCCTTAACCAGACCACCAATAACTTCCAACAGCACTTCACCGGCGTAAATATTACCGAACAGACGAAGCGCTAACGTCATGAAATTGGTAAACTGTTCCAGCAGGTTAATCGGGAATAGGAAAAAGAACGGCTTTAAGTACGTATTCTTAACGTAACCCTTAAAGCCAAATTTCTGTACCCCTGCAGCATGGGACAGAACCAACACCATCAGCGCTAACGTTAGCGTCGTTGTTGCTGATGCCGTTGGACTCCGGAAGAAGTTGAAGTCCTGTCCGTGCTTTGCAATATCAAATTGGAAAATCAACCCTGCCTGGTTAGCAATGAAGATAAATGCGAAAAGTACAAAGGCGAATAGCCGGTACTTTTTACCTTCCTCATCGGGAAGAACTCCCTTGATGATTCCGTTCGTGAAATCAATCAGCCATTCCAGCATGTTTTGCCGGCCCGTTGGCTTGAGCTTCAAGTCACGGGAGAACCAGAAAACAAGGGCAAGGAAAACAAGCGCCACCAGGGTCCCAGAGATGATGTTACTTACGTTGAAGGGAATCCCAAAAAGTTTCACAATTTGAAACGATTCATCCACAAGTCTCACCTCTTTTCAAATAAGATCATACGGTTAAACAATAAGGTCGAACCATAAGAGAATTCAGGGGCAAAAAGCCCGTGAATACATGTAAAATCATACCACTTACCCCCCAACTTCACAAAGTTAATTTGTAAATTTCTTAGGCCACTACCGAACGATTCTCCCCCGTTACTCTCCTGATGAGGCGACGTTATTCCCAGAACCGCGAACAATGAACCGCATATTAAAAATTCCGGACTTAGCCGGTTCCCCGTCCAAATCCGGAAATTATTACTTTAGTTCACATCAACCGTTCCGTACAACCGGTCGCCCGCATCGCCCAGCCCCGGGACAATGTACCCAATTTCGTTAAGGTGGTCGTCAAGCGCCGCCGCGTACAATTCAATGTCAGGATGGGCAGCCATCAGCTTATTAACCCCTTCAGGCGCCGCCACGAGGCTTAAGAACTTGATCCGCTTAGCGCCCCGTTTCTTGAGTGCTTCAACCGCCATCATTGCGGAGCCTCCCGTAGCCAGCATTGGATCAATAATGATTACCTGCCGGTCACCAAGCTTTTGGGGAAACTTAGCATAGTACTCTTCAGGAATCAGGGTTTCCTCATCCCGCTGCATTCCGATAAATCCGACCCGGGCAGACGGAAGCATGTCTAACACGCCATCCAGCATTCCCATTCCAGCCCGTAAAATCGGAACCACAACCGGTTTCTTGCCACCAAGCTTCTTTTCCGTTGCCGTTCCCATTGGCGTTGTTACCGAAACGTCCTCCAACGGAAAGTCCCGGGTCGCTTCGTACGTCATCAACCGGGCTATTTCGGTCACGCACTGCCGAAACTGGTTAGTGCTGCAATCCTTATCCCGGATAATCGTCAGTTTGTGCTGAATCAACGGGTGGTCAACCACCGTAAAGTTTTTCATGCTGTCACGCTCCTATCCCGGCATCACGGTACCGGTTTAATCACCATAATCATACCATACTAGGCATTAAAAAATTGGTTCCCCGCTGCTTTTCGTAACCGGTTCATGTACGCCATCCCTAACCCCTCTTCCGGATATGCTGGGGCGAGGATGTAATCAACCGGTTCGTCACTATCAAAATACCGGAGTCCCGCAAAAAGGCGGTGGCTGGCCGTCGTCACGTCCGCTCCTAAGTCAAAGAACGGGTGGGTTGTTTGTTTCCCAATCGAAGCTGAGGCCATTATACCAACCGTTTTCTCCTGCTGGTCGGCCCACCGCAATGCTTCCGGCCACTGATCAGCAGCAACAATCAGCACCTGGGCAGCCGGAGCGTAATGCTTATACTTCATCCCCGGGGCCTTAGGAATTTCAGTCTTACCAACATGGTGGTTATCAGCTAAGACCGGACCACCAAGGATACTTTCAATTTCCTCCGGGGTAACCGCGCCGGGCCGAAGCACCGTTGGCTGGTCCTTGCTTAAGTCAAGGATGGTTGATTCCACCCCCACCTTTGTCGGGCCGTCATCAATAATTCCCGCAATCCGGCCGTTCATGTCGTGGTAAACATGTTGGGCCGTAGTCGGGCTTGGTTTTCCCGAAGTATTGGCAGACGGGCCAACAATTGGCGTGTCTGCTGCCGCAATCATTTTGCGGGTTGTTTCGTTTGCAGGACACCGGAACGCCGCCGTGGTAAGTCCTCCCGTTACCGTCTTTGATAGCTTCCCCGGAGCGACGTTAAAAATCAGTGTCAAAGAACCCGGCCAGAAATGATCAATCAAGCGCTGTGCCCGCGCATCCACCGGACCGGTAAAGCGTTCCATCATCGCCTGCGAACTCACCGTCACGATTAACGGGTTGTCAGATGGCCGCCCCTTTGCCAGGTACACCCGTTTAGCCGCCTGTTCATTGGTGGCGTCCGCGCCAAGACCGTAGACCGTTTCCGTTGGGAAGGCGATCAGCTCGCCGAGTTGAATCTCCTTGGCCGCCGCTTCGTATTCATCTGGTTGATAAATCCGCGTAATCATCATTAGTACTGCTTCCTTTCACCATATTCATTTCTACTATAAACACACCCGCACCATGCGGTCATGCCCCGCCTCATCCTGACGCACCGTTACCTGTGCGGCCGACAGCTGGGTTTCAAAAAGTTGCCGGACTGCTTCTCCCTGATGCCAACCAATTTCAAGGTAAATCCGCCCGTGGGGGAGTAAAACCCGCGGCGCTTCTACTGCTAACCGCCGGTACACAGCCAACCCGTTTCCCGGAGCAAAGAGGGCCTGGGCAGGTTCGTGTTCCAGCACACTTGCGTCCATCTGCGCTTGCTCGCTCGGTGCAATGTACGGCGGGTTCATCACCAGCACGTCGAACTGCCCGGTTAACGGGGCGATCAAGTCGCCGACCACCACGTTAACGGCTGCGCCTAACCGGTGGGCATTGGTCTCTGCCACCCGCGCAGCCTGCGGTGAAATATCCGTTAACGTTACCTGCCATTTGGGGTGGGCTAACTTCAACGTAATTCCGATGTTGCCACTCCCCGTTCCAAGGTCAACAACCCGCTTTTCTTCGTTTTCCGGGTAATCCGCAAGAAGCCATTCAACCAGGTCGCCAGTCTCCACCCGGGGAATCAGCGTATCTTCCGTAACGGCAAACCACCGCCCAAAAAACGGCGCCTTTCCGACAAGTTGCTGGGGCGGCCACCCCGCACACACCCGCTGGACGTTGATTTGGTACTGCTGCCACTCAGCAAGGGGTATAGAATCCCGCAGGTGTACGAGTAATGTAGTTTCATCCCACTCATGGGGAGCGCGTAACAGCCACGTTGCATCTTCCCGGTAACCGTTATGGGCTTTAACATAAGAAAAAGCCCACTGCTGGGCTTCAAAATACGTCGGCTGGCTAATCATTTTGGAGCTCTTCCAGCGCCTTGGTTTGGTCGTAAAGAACGAGGGCATCGATGATTTCCTCAAGCTCGCCGTTCATAATCCGGTCTAATTTGTTTAGGGACAACCCAATCCGGTGATCCGTCACCCGGTTTTGGGGATAATTATAAGTCCGAATCCGCTCTGAGCGGTCCCCCGTTCCCACGGCGGACTTCCGGTTTTCGTCGTACTCGTTTTGTTCCTTCGTTGCGTAGTAGTCGTACACCCGCGCTTTTAGGATCTGCATGGCCTTCGCCCGGTTTTGCTGCTGGGAACGCTCATCCTGCATCGCAACAACAATTCCCGTCGGTAAGTGGGTCATCCGGACGGCAGACGACGTCTTGTTAATGTGCTGTCCACCAGCCCCGGAGGATCGGTATACGTCAACCCGGATGTCCTTCGGGTCAATTTCAATCTCTACGTCCTCTTCTTCCGGCATAACGACCACCGTTGCCGTCGAGGTGTGCACCCGCCCAGCTGATTCGGTGACCGGCACCCGCTGAACCCGGTGGGCCCCACTTTCATACTTTAACTTCGAGTAGACCTGGTTACCACTAATCAAAATTGCGACTTCCTTGAAGCCCCCCACTTCGGTCTGGTTCTTATCAATCACCTGGAACTTCCAGCCCTGTCGCTCAGCGTATTTGCTGTACATCGAGAAGAGATCGGCGGCAAAGAGGCTCGCTTCATCCCCACCAGCAGCTCCCCGGATTTCCATGATAATGTTTTTATCATCGTTCGGGTCCTTCGGGATCAGCAGAATCTTAATTTCATCTTCAAGCCGCTCCTTTTCTTCCTTAGAGGCTGCCAGCTCTTCCTTAACCATGGCCGTCATTTCATCGTCATCCATGCCCGCGTCAAGCATTTCCTCGTCGTCCTTAATCTGCTGAACAACCTTCTTGTACCGGTCATACTTTTCAACGGTCTCCTTCAGGTCGGCCATTTCCTTGGACAGCTTTGTAAACCGCTTGGTGTCGGCAATGACGTCTGGGTCTGACAACAACCCGCCCAATTCTTCATACCGGTCCGCTAACATTTGTAACCGGTCAAACAACTTATCCATGTTACTCGTGGTCCTCCTTTGCGTTCTGGTGGATTAATTCCTTATCAGGGTGGAAGTAGTGTTCACGACAGACGGGATAGTACGCTTCATTACCCCCAATTTGAATTTGTTCACCGGCGTAAACGGGGTGGCCCTCATTGACCCGAAGATTCATCGTTGCCTTCCGTTCGCAAAACCAGCAAATCGTCTTCATTTCCTCAATCTTGTCGGCATACAAAAGGAGATACTTGGTTCCCTCAAAGAGCTCGTTGCGGAAGTCGTTTTTTAACCCAAACGTCATGACCGGAATTCCCAGTTCGTCAACGATTTTCGTCAGTTCCATGATGTGGTGCCGCTGAAGAAACTCAGCTTCATCAATCAACACGCACGAAATTTTTCCGGGAGCCGCCTTCACGTATTCGAAGACGTTCGTTTCCGGGTAAATAATCTCCGCCTTCCGCTTTAATCCAATCCGGCTCGCAATTACGCCCTGGCCCGCACGGTCATCAACACTACTCGTCATGATGATGACCTGCTTACCTTCTTCTTCGTAGTTATGGGCCACCTTTAGAATCTCAATGGTTTTCCCACTATTCATCGCACCGTACCGGAAAAAAAGCTGTGCCACCCTACTTCACATCCTCTATCAGTCTTTCCGTCTAAGTATAGCTGATTTTACGCTAAAATGCACCAGCTGGTGGTCTGATCCCGCCGGCGCATTCGTTTTATGATAAAATTCAGGGGAAGCTTTTTGATACGAAAGGAACAGAGGCATGACACTTAGAAGTTCACTTGCAGCCTTTGCCGGAAAATCGTCATACCGTTTCCTCCACGATGTTCTTCATCGCGGCGGAACCTCGTTTCCCGGCGGGTTGGCGCTTAAGATTGATCCGGCCGTACTAACAACACTGGCTAAAAACTACGAGGTCATCATTATCACGGGAACAAACGGCAAAACCCTCACCACTAACTTAACGGTGAAGGCGCTCCGCCCGGCCTTCCCGCACATCCTAACAAACCCCAGCGGGTCAAACATGATGCAGGGAATTGTTACGGCGTTTTTGACCAACCGCAAAACCAAGAACGGCAAACAACTCGCGGTCATCGAAACCGACGAGGCGAACGTCCCGTTAATTTCGCAGTACGTTAGCCCTAAGGCATACGTCTTCACGAACCTTTTCCGTGACCAGTTAGACCGCTACGGTGAAATTTACACCACGTACAACAAGATTCTTAAGGGCGTTCGCATGCACCCCGATGCGCTCATCATCGCTAACGGGGATGCCCCCATCTTCAATAGCGTTGATTTACCAAATAAAATCGTGTACTACGGGTTTGCGGATCAACCTGACGAAATTCAGGACGCCCCCGCGAACACGGACGGACTACTGTGTCCCCAATGCCACCATATTCTGCGGTACAAGGAGCTGGTTTACGGCAATCTTGGGAAGTACTTCTGTCCCCACTGCGATTTTCACCGCCCGGTCCTCACCTACCAAGTAACGGCGATTACTAACCAAACACCGCAGTCGTCAACGTTTATGATTAACGATCATGAAATCAACCTTCACATTGGCGGTACGTACAACATCTACAACGCCCTGGCCGCGTACGCCGTTGCCCGGGAGATGGGCGTTTCACCGGAAGAAATCATTCATCAACTCAGTGCTGACGACAAGAAGGTCTTTGGCCGCCAGGAAGTCATCCATCTTGATGACAAGGACGTTACGCTTATCCTCGTTAAAAACCCGGTGGGATTGGACCAGGTGCTCCAAATGATTAAAACCGATAACGAGCCGTTCTCACTGGCAGTATTATTGAACGCAAACTACGCCGACGGAATTGATACCAGTTGGATTTGGGACGGCCGGTTTGAAGACTTGCCGTTTGAGCGAATCCCATCAGTTCTCACCGGCGGCGAACGGTACCGGGATATTACTTTCCGCCTGCGGGTAGCTGGCGTCCCGGAAGAACACTTCGCCCATAAGGAGAACCTCAAGGACGTGGTTGCGGCAATCAAGCAGATGCCGACCAAGCACGTGTACGTCCTCGCAACGTACACTGCGGTGTTACAGCTCCGCGCCCTGCTTGCTAGTGAAGGATACATTAACGGGGAGATGAAGTAATGAAATACGAGTTACACCTAACCCACCTATACGGGAACCTGCTTAATACGTACAGCGATATTGGCAACATCCTGACGCTTCAATACTACGCTAAGCAAATGGACACCCACATTACGCCCGAAGTTGTTTCCCTCGACCAGCAGTTTGATCCGAACAGCACCGATCTAGTACTTTTCGGTGGTGGTCAGGACCTGGAACAAAAGGTTGTTTCTGATGACATTCAGGCCAAGAAGGATGCCATTATTCGGTACATTGAAGCCGATGGCCCGATGCTCGCCGTTTGTGGCGGTTATCAGCTTCTCGGCGAATACTACGTCGGGGCGGACGGCACCAAAATCAAGGGCATTCACGCCCTCGATCACCGGACTGAAACCCAGGAAAATAACCGCTTTATCGGCGACATTAAGATTAAAAACGCCGAAACCGGACAAATCTACCACGGGTTTGAGAACCATAACGGAATGACCTTCCTCGGAAAAGGTGAACGACCCCTGGGCCAGGTCATTGAAGGCCATGGCAATAACGGGCAGGACGGTACGGAGGGGGCCATTCACAAGAACACCTTCTGTACGTACTTCCACGGTCCGGTGCTTGCCAGGAACGGCGAACTCGCCAAACGCCTGCTCATCACTGCCCTGAAACGGAAGTACCCTGATGCGGATCTGAGTGCGGCGGAAGCATTAGAGATTAAACCAACGTACTAATCATTTTCGTCTACACCATTCACGTAAATTTTCACCGTGAATGGTTATTCTTTACATAATTTAGTGATTTTTATCACTTATTCTGTATTCAAAATAATAAACAAAAATATACAATTATCCTTTCATTTTAGAGGTTATTGTTGTGCAGATGAACATTGAATTCACGATCATTCTTTTTTAGACTGTAAATATAGTGTAATTAATCACAAATAAAGGGAGTGGAATTCTATGATTACATGGTGGGGAGCATTATTTGGACTAGCTCTTGCAATCATCTTGATTTTAAAGAAGCTTAATCCTGTTTATTCATTAATGATTGGCGCCTTAATCGGTGCAATTCTTGGTGGAGCCAGCTTAACACAAGCTATTAACGTTATCGTTCACGGCGCCGCCAATGTAATGGGAACAGTTATGCGCGTTCTTGCTGCAGGGATGCTAGCAGGTGTAATGATGGAATCAGGCGCTGCCGATACCCTCGCACGAACAATTGTAAATAAATTAGGTGACCGATTTGCTATTTTAGCGTTAGCTTTGGCCTCAATGATTATTACTGCAGTAGGTGTATTTATTCCCGTAACGGTTATAATTATGGCCCCTATTGCTTTAGAAGTCGGTAAAAAGCTAAACATCTCTAAACTTGCACTGTTAATTGCCTTATCAGGTGGCGGCAAAGCAGGGAATATCATTTCGCCAAACGCCAATACAATTGCTGCTGCTCACGGTTTCGGACTACAACTGAGTCAAGTAATGATTGCGGATTTTATCCCTGCATTGGCAACATTAGCAACAACGGTCATTGTTGTAATATGTATTCAACACCTTGGAAGTCAAGTTACCTCTGCGGACATCAAAGATACAGAAAACGACAATAGACAGCTGCCTTCATTAGGTAGCGCACTAGTCGCACCAACCGTTGCAATTATTCTCCTACTTTTAACTCCTATTGGAGCAATTTTTCATCTGGCATGGCTAGAAAAATGTAATTTAGACGCAATGTATGTTTTACCAGTTGCAGCCATAATCGGCGCGCTTGCAATGCACAAAGGAAAACATCTCCGTTCCTTTGCAGCAACTGGAATTAGTAAAATGACTGATGTCGTCCTCATTTTAATCGGAGCAGGTGCAATTGGAGCAACAATAACCCAATCAACGTTCCCACAATTATTAATCACCGGAATTAAAACAATGCACATTCCTGGCGTTCTACTTGCCCCATTATCAGGATTATTAATGTCTGGCGCTGCCGCCTCAACTTCTACTGGCGTTATTCTAGCCACAAAAGCTTTCTCAAAAGCAATTCTAGATTTTGGCGTAGCCCCATTAGCTGCAGCGGCAATGGTTCACTGCAGTGCAATCGTAATTGATTCGCTCCCCCAGGGAAATTACTTCCACGTTACGCAAAATGCTATGCACATGAACATCAAGGAACGGTCGAAGGCTATCATTTTTGAAGCAATTTGCGGAGCAGCCTCCATGGTTACTGCTACCGTAATGTATGGATTATTACATTTATAAGATAAAATTGGAGGATGACTATAATGAAAATTGTTATTGCCCCAGATTCATTTAAGGGATCAGTTACTGCTAAAGAAGCGGCACAATTAATGACGATTGGTATGAAGCGTGTCTTTCCAGAAGCAAATTATGAACTTGTTCCAATGGCAGACGGCGGTGAAGGAACGGTCCAATCCTTAGTCGACGCTACCCATGGTCGTTTTATCACAACAACAGTCCATGATCCCTTGGGACGCAAAATTGCCGCTAAATACGGCCTACTAGGTGACCATAAAACAGCAGTCATTGAAATGGCAGCAGCCAGTGGAATGGAATTAATGCAGCAAGAAGAACTAAATCCGCTAGTAACAACTACTTACGGCACTGGTGAGTTAATTAAGAGTGCCCTTAATCATAACGTTGAAAAAATTTTAATCGGTATTGGTGGAAGTGCGACGGTCGACGGCGGAGCTGGAATGGCACAAGCATTGGGAGCGCACCTACTTGATAAGAAAGGGAAAGAATTAGCCTGGGGAGGCGGCGCACTGGATAAACTAGAACAAATTGACATTACAGAAATTGATCCGCGAATTAATCACACTCAAATACAAATTGCTTCTGACGTTACAAACCCGCTTACTGGTAAGAATGGTGCCGCAACAGTTTTCGGCCCTCAAAAAGGAGCAACGCCAACAATGGTTAATTCCTTGGATAAAAATCTCCATCATTATGCCCGCCTCATTACCCGTGATTTAGGAATAGACGTTGAATTATCGTCCGGAGCCGGTGCCGCTGGAGGATTGGGAGCAGGATTATTAGCCTTCTGTCACGCACAATTAAAAGCAGGGGTTAACCTAGTAATTAACACGGTTAAACTAAAACAACGAGCTCAGGATGCTGATATCGTACTTACGGGCGAGGGAAAAATTGACTTTCAAACACAGTATGGGAAAACCCCTTTTGGAGTTGCACATGCGACCAAATCAGTTGCGCCGCACGCACCAGTCATTGTACTAGCCGGTAATATTGGCAAAGGGGTCGATGCCCTATACAGCACTGATGGAATTGACGCTATCTTTTCAACCCCCACCGGAGCCAAACCGTTAAAACAGGCTTTGACTGACACAGAGCATGATATATCACAAACGGCCGAAGAAGTAGGACGGTTAATCAAGGCTTTCATGCACCCTTAATAAACTAATACGGGACGGGGATTCATCAAATCTCGTCCTGTTTCATTTACTAAAGTAAAAATGGAGGAATCCAAATGAAACTAACAGCTAATCTAGCCCAGGCAATCGTCAATGCCGCAATGGAGCGGATTCCATATAATGTCAATATTATGAACGAACACGGATACATTATTGCTAGTGGTAACCATGATAGAATTAATACACTTCATGTTGGTGCGTTACAAGCGATTGAAGAGCGTAAAATTTTACCCATGGATGCATCATTTGGCCCACACGGACAACCAGGAGTTAACATGCCGTTATTCTATGGCGGAAAAGTTATTGGTGTGATTGGAATTACTGGTAATCCTCAAACTGTCACCCCACTGGCTTCCCTACTACAAGCTACCGCTGAGCTATTACTTCGCCAATCTGAAATCAATCGCCAGCAAAATTCCCATCACGACCAACTTAACCGCTTTTTAAATCAATGGATTAAAATAAAAGCGGATATTATGCAACGAACAACTTTCGTCCTAGAGGCGCAACAACTTAAAATCAACCTGAATCACCAGTGGTGCGTTCTTGCAATTCACTGTCCACCACAGTTTATTCGTTCAATCCGCATTAACCCAAAGGACTTCACACTATCTCCGACTATATCAACCTCAATCGTAATCACCTACCAATCGTCAACAATTAACCATCTAATCAAAATTTGTCGTACTAAACAGGTGCCTTTAGGAATTGGGGAACCAAATATAAATCTTGGCAATTCTGCTGATCAAGCCTATCAAGCACTTGAAATTCAGCAAATTCTCCATAATCCAAAGTTAATCTATTACAAAGATATCGCCCTAATTAGCGATTTAATGAAACAAAATTTCCACTTGAAACCGCTGGTGGATAAATTTAACCAGTTGTCACAAACCACTTTCGGTAAGGAATTAATTACCACAATTGGTGAATACATTCGCTACAATCAAAGTATTAAAATTACTGCTGATAACATGCATATTCATCGTAATACGTTAAATCATCGACTATTGAGCATTAAAAAAGTATTCAAACTTGACCCGCATAATACCCTCCAACTAATCGCACTATATATTGCCTACCTACAATTCATGTGGCGCCACGAACACAGCTTAAAATAATATTCATTATAAAAATCCTATTACCGCTTTAAATGATGGTAATAGGATTTTTATCCCACATTATTTAAAAATTGTACTTTACGCCCGCTCTCCCGGCTCCGACGCAATTGCCATCAGGTTTCCTGCCAGCGTCCAGCGCTTCACGTCATTAGGGAGAATAAAGTGCTGCCCCTTTTGCAGGGAATAGGCAGTTCCATCAACCGTGATGCTCCCGGCTCCATCCAGCACCGAAACCAACGTGTACGGAGCCTCTCCCCGTGCAAAGGTGCCAGCGCCATCGTTAACCTGCCAGCGGTAAACCGCAAAGAATGGCGTCTTAACAAATTGCGTGACCGCAACGTCCCCAACGGTGGTTTCTTCCCGGTTTAACTGCGGGTCACTGTGCGGCACGTTCGCCACCGCAATGGACTGTTCAATATGCAGTGGTCGTTTTTTACCCGTTGTCGGGTCAACGCGGTCAAAGTCGTAAAAACGATACGTCGTGTCACTACTCTGCTGCGTTTCAAGGACCATAATCCCCTTTCCGATGGCGTGGACAGTCCCGCTCGGAACGTACAGAAAATCGCCCGCCTTGACGGGAACCCGTCGGAGGAGCTGGTCCCACTGCCCCGCTTCAACCATTTCCCGTAATTCCGCGCGGCTCTTAGCATGATGACCGTAAATCATCGTTGCACCCGGATCGGCCTTAATCACGTACCAGCATTCCGTTTTCCCTAGTTCGTGCTCGTGTTCCTCAGCATACGCATCATCCGGGTGGACCTGAACGGAAAGGTCCATTTTCGCATCCAGAATCTTAGTGAGTAACGGAAACACGTCTCCTTGGGCATTTCCAAACACGTCCCGGTGCTTCGCCCATACCTGATCAAGTGTCATTCCCCGGTACGGTCCGTTGGCCACCGTCGCCGGACCATGAGGATGGGCGGAAATAGCCCAGCATTCCCCCGTATGATCACTAGGAAGATCATACCCGAACTCATCACGGAGCCGGGTGCCACCCCACATTTTCTCCTGAAAAGCCGGCGTTAAAAAATATGGTTCACTCATCGTTCATTCCTCCTGCAATTGTCCTTCCCCATTATATCAGATTTATGAAACCGTTTCCTTTTCGGCGAGGTAAACCTGGACCACCTCCGCACGGCGGTCAATAAACGCGTGGTTATCCTGCCGCGGATGCACCCGGTTAGTTAGAAGAATCAGTGCGTCGTGGGCCTGCTTATCAATTAACAACATTGGTCCAGTGTACCCCGTATGGTGAAGGCACCTGCGTCCAGTTGGCGTATACCGCAGGTCCCACCCGAAGGACCGCCCCAGCATTCCGTTCGGCGTCCAATCAGCAAAAAGACGGTCAATAAGCATACTGCTAACAACCGGATGCTGCGGGTCATCCGCCATCAGCCACTGACAAAAAGTGACCAAATCATCCAGCGTTGTAAATAAACCCGCCGAGCCACACCTTCGCTGTAATTGCCGGGCCTTCGGATCGTGAACAACGCCGCGTAAAACGGTTCCGTCAGGCATTACCGCGGTTGGAACGCATTCAACGGGGTTCTTTGGAGTGAACGTACTGTGGTGCATTCCTAACGGCCGAAGAACAAGACGCGTAATTGCCTCCTGAACGGGCATTCCCGTCACGGCCTCGACCACCAAACCAGCAAAGATTAAGCCTAAATCCGTATAGCGCACCTGCTGGCCAAACCGCGCCCCAACGTGCAGGCCCATCAACGCGGTAATTAACTGGGGACCCGTCAACTGATCCCGGTGGGGAATATAGCCACTAATTGCCGCAGTGTGGGTTAAAAGGTGCCGTACCGTAACCCGGGAGTCAAAGAATTCCGGAAGATACGTCACTACTGGCTGGTCCACATCTAGCTGGCCAACTTCCATTAAGTGTAACAGGACCGTAGTCGTTCCCACTACCTTTGTGAGGGAGGCGACGTCGTATAACATTCCCGGGCGAAGCGGTTCATCCTGGGGAACCACGGCCGCCTTTCCTTCAACATGCTTAATTACCGTATCCCCGTGAATTAGCGCCCATTCCATTCCTGGAACCACGCCAGTCGTAACCATTTGACTTAACAGCGTTGTTATTTGGGTAAACATCACTTTTCCCCCTTTTACATATAAAAAAAGAGCTCACCCGCGTGAACTCTTAACGATTGGGCATACTGGATTCGAACCAGTACATTACGGATTCAGAGTCCGCTGCCTTACCAGTTTGGCTAATGCCCAATAACTATCAACCGACCTTTATAGTATATTGATTTATTCCCCTATTGTCAACAATATTTCCTCTTTTTTCTTCAAAAAAATGGCGCCCCATTCGGAACGCCATTTAGGTCACTTATTTTTCTACTCAAACATTTTCTTGGTTGCTCGCAACAACGTCTTCGGGTCCTTATCGTACCGCGGCGTCTTAACCAACCGCTTCATCGGCACCCCTGCAAAATGGAACGCTGCAATTTCCCCGGAACGAACAGCACTCTGCTCAGTGAAAATCATCTGGTACGGCTGTTCAACAAACTCACCCGTAAACGCCAGGTTCGTGGAGTTTGCCGGGATTACCTCCGGCCGGTCACTCTTAGCCCGGTTGTTAAATAACGCAGACGCATACGGCATGTAAACCGGAATGCAGTTAACCACGCTATCCATAATTTCCTTTTCCTTGGACTTGATGTTGACCGGGCCCGGATCAACCTTGGACAACTGCCCGATTAATTCCTCAAGCATTTCCTTCCCGGTCATCTTAATGTACTGCTTGTCCACAAACTCACCGTGCCGCCGCGGGTACAGGAAGTAGCCCCACAAAACGGTTTCGTTTGGCTTCTGGGTCGTAAAGTGTGGCTGGTGGTGCACCACAATCGACATGTTGACGTCTTCCTGACCAAGCGGCGTAATCGGCTCCGTTGAAATAAAGGAGTTCAACGCATTCCCTGGTTCCTGGGTGGTAATCCGTGTGATTTCGTTTAGCAAGAGGTGGTTATTCGTCGTTAACGTGAAGCTCACCCATTCGCTCGCGTCACGGTCCGCAAAGAACTTATCCGGGTTCCCGAGGTTATAGAAGTGCTCGGTGGCCTTCTTCCACAGACTAGAGGCCGCACCGTAGTCCATGTTTTCCGGCGCAGGCGTGTTGAAGTCCCCGATCGTCGCGGAGTCGGTAATTGACCCGTTGGTAAAGATTACCGCCGTGTCGTCGTCAACATCAACGCGCTCCTCTTCTCCCGTTTCCGTGTTTTCCATTACCAATCCCGTGACGGTAATCTCATCTTGCATGGAAGTTTCCTTGAAATCCCAGTCCGTAACACGCCGGTTAAGAACAATGTGGCACCCCTGTTCCTGCAAGTATTTAATCAGCGGGAGCATGATGCTTTCGTACTGGTTATACCGCGTCCGGTTAACCCCCACAAGGTGTTCAATTTGGGTAAACTCGTAGATCATCTGGTGCATGTAGCGCCGTAACTCTTGTGCAGAACTTCGCGTCCGGAAAGCAAAGGTCGTTTCCCACATGTACCAGAAGTTTGTTTGGAAAATGTGCGGGTCGTCCTTAAAGTACTCGGCAATCGTTACGTTATCGAGCCGCTCTTCCTGGCTGTCCGGCATCATCACGAGCTTCGTTAGCAACAGCCGGTCCTTATTATTTAAACCGAGCTTTCCACCATCGACAATGCCAACGCCGCCCTTCAGCAACCGGGCCTTATCGTACGTCCGGTGGTGGGCGTCAAAATCACGCGTATCTTCAGCAGCTGTCATTCCCGGTTCCGTTACTGACGGAATCCGCGCTAACAGGTCCATTAAGTCCACGTATGTCCGGTAGTTCAACATCCGGCCACCCCGAGCAATAAAGCCCTTGGTATTGTTCATCGGGTAGTCCTTGTTCCAGTACTCACCAGCCTGCGCCTTATCGGTCGACCCGTCGTTGGAGCCGTGGTCGTCAAGACTGTAAAACGTAATGTTTTCGCCAGCCCACTTTCCTTCCTGAATCAGGTACACGGCCGCCGCCATGTTCGCTAACCCCGCACCGATCATGATTGCCTTATGCTTAACCATTCTTCTCACCCTTTCAACTAAATTCATCAACATCTACCCTTAGTATAGTGAAAACGAATTCGTAAGTCTAGCTAACCGTTGCGATAAATAATATTATTTTAAATTATGGTCATCCTTAACGGAAACACAAAAAACGGTGCTAGGAATCATCCTAGCACCGCTTTTATCCACTCGTGTTATTTACTTTTAGCTGTGCGCATCTCACTCTGCTTTTTTCCGGTATAGCGGTAAGCCTTCCGCTTCAGGTAGCTTAACAGTTGCGCTTCGTTGGCGAACTCCCGCGGGTGCACCTGTTTGTGTAGCCGCAACGAAATCTTATTAATCTTAATCCGCCCAGTAATCGTGTAGTTATAATCAACGATAAACCGGTTATTCAGGTTATCCGGGTCCTTGCCGAACCGGAGGACGTACACCCGCTCAGGTACCATCATTGGATTAACGTGCTCTTTATCATAAGAAACACCGTACGCACGTAAAAGGTTCTTAGTTCTTCTTAGCATGTTGATCTCCTTTCTGATAGTTCCATCCCTATCCCTATTATATCAATCTTATGCTGTAACTAATACTACAAAGAATGGACTGTGACTAACCACAGTCCATCGCACGCGTTCTGCTTATCACCCGTACGGGGATCGAACCCGTAACTCCGCCTTGAGAGGGCGACGTCTTAACCAATTTGACCAACGGGCAATACCAAAAGTACTCTTACTATTATACAGAGCCGGCCACCATTGTCAACTCTTAACTACCATTTTTTTACCAGGGTGAAGAACCATAAAGCCAATAACACCGCGCACCAACCGACGGCCATCAAAACCACCCATGCCAATAACTGGCTTTGAAGCAAAAGATTGGCAGCGAATAAAATCATTGTGGCGAGGCACCAAAAGATTAACCGCCCCCGGATATGCCGTGCTTCTTTCCTCATGGTCGCCGCTCCCGTTAATTCCACCACTCGTCAAACTGCGTCATCAAGTGGCGCATTGCCCGGCCCCGGTGACTGACCTTGTTTTTTTCGGCCACCGTTGTCTCCGCAAACGTTGCGTGCACCTCCGGACAGTAAAAAAACGAATCATACCCGAAACCGGCAACCCCTTGTTCCTGCAACGTAATGCGCCCGTCGCACCGTCCAGTAGCAATTAACGGTGCACTTTCATCAGGCTTAACCCCCACAATAACCGTTTCAAAGTGGGCTGTCCGCTTTTCTTCCGGCACACCCGCAAGGTTTGCCAGCAACTTTGCCCGGTTGGCCGTATCATCGTGGTCACCAGCATACCGAGCCGTGTACACCCCGGGTTCACCGTTTAACGCATCGACAAACAGCCCCGTGTCATCCGCCAAAACAGGAATCTGAAACGCCCGCGCAATTGTTTGTGCCTTAATCATGGCGTTTTCTTTAAGGGTTGTACCCGTTTCATGAATCACCGGAACGTCATCAAAATCCGCTAACGTCTTAACGGTCAACCCCTTCCCAGCAAAAAGCGCGGCGTATTCCCGGGCCTTACCGGCATTCCCCGTTGCAACAACAACTGTCTGGTTCACGTAATCACCCTCCAACTAATCTGACTCCATTATGCCAAACAACCCGCACCGTGACAATCACCGCATGGGCCGACACGTGCATTCATACAATAAGCAGGTCAGCGTTTCTCAACACTGACCTGCCATCATTCGGATTTAATCCAAGTACTGTTCAATTTCCTTCTTCAGGGCTTCCTTTGGGTGGTAACCCACGATCGTATCGACGACCTTCCCGTCCTTCTTAATTAACATGGTCGGAATACTCATGATCCCAAACTGCTGGGCTAACTCCTGATTTTCGTCCACGTCGACCTTACTAAACTGCACGCGGTCACCCATCTCGTCGTCAAGCTCCTCGACAACCGGTCCCTGCATCCGGCACGGACCACACCACGTTGCCCAGAAGTCGGTAAACGTTACACCATGCGCGGTTTTTTCTTCAAAATTCTTCGTCGTTAACTCTTCCATGTTAACCCCTTCTTTCTTACTTTTCGTAAGTAATTATACCACAGTTCCCGTTTTCCGGCGCATCAGATGCTTCCGGTGAAACTACTTAAAGTGTACCACCGTTGCACCGTTTCCGCCCGCATTCGGGGCTGCAAAGTTAAAGCTCTTCACCGCCGCATTGTTCTTCAGGTAATTCGTAATTCCCGTCCGCAATGCACCGGTCCCCTTTCCGTGCACAATCGTGACCGACTGGTACCCGGCCAAAAGGGCCGCATCCAGGTAGCGATCAACCTTTGTCATCGCAGCATCGTACCGTTCCCCCCGTAAGTCCAGCGTCGGTGAGACGTGGCTTGCATGGGCCGTCTTGACGGTCGTGTGGGCCCGTTTCCCGGCTGCCTCCTTGCGCGGTGCACTCACCTTTTCCAAGTCCGCTTCGTCAATCTTCATCTTCAGGATTCCCAGCTGGACTTCCCACTGGTGACTCCCCGCTTTCCGAAGAAGGACGCCCCGCTGGCCGTACGACTTAACAAGAACATCGTCGTTGGCATGAAAGGCGTGCTGTTGTTTAGCCCGACGCAGTACCCGGTTCTTTCTTAACGTCGGGTTCTGCTCCAAGGCGTTCAGCTTCCCCTGGGCCGCAATTAACTTGTCTTCCTTAACGGTAGCGTGGTGTTCGTTCCGCATCCGCCGTAAGTCACTAATAACGGCGTTGGCCTTCTTCTTCGCGTCGGCAACCAGTTCGTTAGCGGACCGTTTGGCCTGGTTCATCAGCTGCTCGCGTTCGTTGGTAAACTGGGTAAACCGCTTGCTTAAGTCAGCGTGCAGCTCCTCAGCTGCCTTGAGGTTTTTACTGAGTGCCACCTGGTCATTTTCAAGCCGCCGCCGTTTGGCTACCAAATCAGCAATCATATCATTAAGATCCTGGTTATCGTCAGCGGTTAAATTCCGGGCCGCCGCAACCACTGTCGGATCCATTCCAAGTCGTTGAACAATATCAAACGCGTTACTCCGCCCGGGAATTCCAACTAGCAAGTGGTACGTCGGCTGAAGCGTTTCACTATCGAATTCCATCGAAGCGTTAATCGTCCCCGGTCGTTCGTACCCGTAGGCCTTTAACTCCGGGTAGTGCGTCGTTGCTACTACAAAACTCCCCCGGGCGCCAATCGCATCCAGGATGGCAATCGCTAACGCCGCCCCTTCCTGGGGATCCGTTCCGGCCCCAAGTTCATCAAACAGTACCAGGGCACGGTCATCGGCCTGCTGCATAATCGCCACGATGTTTGTCATGTGCGCGGAAAACGTACTAAGGCTTTGCTCGATGGACTGTTCATCCCCAATATCAGCGAAAATATCGCTAAAGACGCCAATTCGACTGCCTTCAGCTGCTGGAATAAACAAACCAGATTGTCCCATCAGCTGGATTAACCCAAACGTCTTCAGCGTAATCGTCTTTCCCCCGGTGTTGGGACCGGTAATTACCATTGCTTGGTAATCCGCCCCGATCGCGAGGTCGTTTTTCACCGCCCGCTTAGCATCCAGTAACGGGTGCCAGGCCTGCCGGAGATACACGTTATTTTCGGGAGAAATGGCTGGTTGGGTTGCCCGAAGTTGTTTAGCATACCGGGCCTTGGCGTTAATGAAATCAAGCTTTCCTAAAACCGTTGCGTTGGCCGCCAGTTCGTCCGTATACGGCGCAAGGAGCGCTGACAATTCCGCCAGAATCCGCCGCACTTCCTCAGCAGCTGCTAACTGCTGCTGCCGGAGCCGGTTGTTCAGGGCGACAATCCGTTCTGGTTCCACGAAGAGCGTTTGCCCCGATGCACTCTGATCGTGGACAACGCCACCAAACCGACCACGGTTTTCTGCCCGCACCGGAATAACGTACCGGTCGTCCCGCAACGTAATAACCGCATCGCTGAGGTACTTGGCGTTTGCTCCGTGCGTGTAACTGTTTAGTTCCGTCCTGATATTAGCTTCCGTGCTGGTAATCTGGTGCCGTAGCCGCTTCAATTCTGGGGAAGCATCGTCGGTGACGTGCCCGTCAAATTCAACGGAGCGGATCAACCGCTTCCCAATTTGGGGAAGGGTGACCAACTGTTCGAGAAGCTGCGAAATAACCGGCAGCTGCGCATCCTGTTCTGCAGTCAACTGCTTAAAAAACACCCGTACTTCGTTTGCCGCACGGAGCACCCGGGCAATTGAGGCCAGTTCCTTCCCGTTAAGGGTAGCGCCCACCTTGAGCCGTTTTAAAGCGGGAGTAATCGTGACTAGCTGGGGAAGGGGAATCCCGCCCTTCAAGCGAAGGACGTCCATTCCGTCCTGAGTCCCAGCCAGTTGCTCCTTCACCCACGCTAAGTCCGCGTGGGGGGTTAACTGGTCGACGAGCTGTGCACCCATTGCCGTGGTCGTCTCTTCCCGAACGGCCTGTTTAATTTTTGCATACTCTAAGGTAACTAGGGTTTTCTTATTCATCAATCTGTCCCCCTACGGCTGTTGTTCGTTGATAACGGGTTGCTGACCAGAATTTCCCTGTTCTGCGGGAGTAACGCTGTTCGCTGTCATGGCCGACAACCCCGGGGTCTTCGTCAACATGACGTTTGCAACCGTTGATGCATTCACCGCCTGCCGGACGGATGCCGCCGGCCACACGCTTAACAACAGCAGACCGCCAAAAATAACCACGTAGGCCGTCAAAAATGACAGCACCGCTCCCGCTAACCGGTTAAGTGTTGCGAGAATCGGCAGGTTTGCAATCCGGTTGAGCGCCCGGATGACAAACCGCGCAATAATCCCGCAAATAATCGCTACCACCCAGAACGCAACGAACTTATAAAACATCAAGTTTAAGTTAACATGCCAAAAGAGCCAGTTCCCGGTATTTGCAACCGCGGGAAAAATTCCCGCCAGAAAATGACCAACCGTCCCGGATAACCGGATACTGATAATGAACGTAACGATTACACTAATAAAATTCAGGATTCCCCGAATCAATCCCCGGCGATAACCATGCCGCAATGCTAATAATAGTAACAGAACAATAATTACGGAAACCATCCCGTCAACCTCCTAACGGCATTTACTCCTTCTCTTTTTGTTGGAGCGCAAGCTGGTCGGCAACCGCATTCACAGCCGTCAAAATCGCCGCCCGCTCATCCGAAATTCCGGGCATCTGCTCTTTAATCGCTGCCAATTGCTGGTTTACTACCCCCACCACGGCATTCATCCGGGCCGTGCTGGCCTCCCCGATAATGATGTATTCCTTGCCGCCAATCTCCACTTTAAACCGGCGCTTATTTTCCGTCATTTAATTCGCCTCACTAATCCGCAAAATAGTTTGTAATTACCACGTTAACTGCACTAATAATTAACGCCACTACGAGCGCCCACCCAAAGTTGGCAAAGGCAAACGCCCCGCCGACTACCAGGGCGGTTAACTCCAGCATCGCCGCGTTAATCACCCACGAAAAAAGGCCCAGCGTTAGGACAGTGATTGGTAATGAGATGACCGTCAACAACGGCTTAACCACCATGTTAAGGACACTCAAAACAACGGCCGCAACCAGGGCAACCCAAATGTTGGCCACGTGAAAACCTGCCGGGAAAAAGCCCGCGGCCGCCAAGAAAATAATGGCGTTAATAATAATTCGTTTCCAAAAACCCACGTTAATCGTCCTCCCGGTGTTCATGAACATCCCGTTCGTGAACATCAGTAATAATCTTTCTTCCTGATTGACGCTTCTGCCGTGCAGAAGTGGTCGTCCGGTTAGCAAACATATCGGTCCACGTTGACTGCGAATGGGACCGCTCCTCGTCTTCCGGCGCCCCCATTAGCAGGTAACATACCAGGTATAGCCCCACCGGTAAAACAACCATCCGGGGGAATAACATGCAGATTACGGTCACCCCGACCCATGCTGCACGCAGGTAGTTTGTCCTAATTCCCCAGTGGGCCGCTAATCCACCACAAACGCCTAATAAAAATTTATCTTGTGCTGACCGGTGAATCCGGGATTCCTTCATTTTAGCTCACCTACCCGTGAATAAACCGCTGCGGGAAACGTTACAATCCCCACTTCATGAGGAACGCCCGCATATAAACTACTCTCAACTAACTTCATGTCCCCCGTCATTGTCCGGACGCGCAACCGACAGTACGCCGCGCTCCGTTGCAGGGACGCGTACAGCTCCCGGTGATTGTGAACCGGCACATCGTTGCACGTTACCACAATATCACCCGGCCGGAGTCCCATCCGCGCTGCTGGGGTTGCCGGATGAACGGCAACCACCCGGATTCCATCCGTTGCGGCCGTCACCACCGGGGAATGATGGTGGATTCGCCACCATTGATTGCCAATATCGTAACAGCTCACCACTACCAACGCAATACTTAGCCCCCACTGAAGCCCCCCGCTTCCGGTAAGACTTCCTCCAAGAGCTAATCCGCACTGAACAGCGGTCACCGCTTGAAGGTGGCGTACCACCGGCGTTGGCGTCTCTTCCTGAATCACCCGGTGAATTCCGACCGGCAAAAACAGGATAACGGGAAATGTCCCATGCCGGGTTCCCATCATCACTATCACCGGTAAGACGGCTGTCTCCCGCCACTCGTACCGGGCAAAAAAGTGGTGCCGCCGGTTTCTCACTATCCGGGGGCTCACTTTCCGGCCACCAAATAAGCTCAGGATAAACTGAGTGAGATAAATAAACACCGCAAACACTAAAACCACATGCAGTGCGCCCACGTTCCTAGTAAGGAGTGCTAACCCGACCGGAGCGCAGATTAATAGCGGTGTTAAGTTTCGCCACCAGTTAGTGAGGGCCACGCCTCCCGCAAGCAGGCTAAAGAAAAGCACCCACTTCCAGTTTACGGTCACCCGCACCAGAAGCGTCCCGCCAATTCCGAGGAGGAGCGTCCCACAAAGGGCCACGATAAAGTGTCGCCCCTCAAACCAGTCCCGGTCAACGGCTTGACGCCATTGACGCCGTTCCTGGTGAATTCGTACCACGTAATTAATTCCGGGCATCAATCCGCCCAACCATAATAATGGATTAAACACGATTGCTCCGAAGAGCCACCCAATCACTTTCATTACTAACTCCTACTGGGGATTTTGCTGCTGCAGTTTCCACTGAAGGTATGCGTTAATAAACGGATCCAAATCACCGTCCATGACCGCCTGACCATTCCCCGTTTCATAGTTGGTCCGGTGGTCCTTAACCATTGTGTACGGGTGGAAGACATACGACCGAATCTGGGAACCCCACCCAATTTCGAGCTGTTCCCCCTGGATGGCGGCCTTTTTCTTGGCCTGTTCTTCCAACTTCATCTGGTAAAGCTTTGCCCGCATCATTTTTTCTGCGGTTGCCCGGTTTTGGAACTGGGACCGTTCCGCCTGACTAGAAGTGACAATTCCAGTTGGAATGTGGATTAACCGCACGGCGGAGGACGTCTTATTGATGTGCTGGCCCCCCGCACCACTCGAGCGGAAAACCTCCATCTTGATGTCTTCTGGCCGGAGTTCGACCTCAACGGAATCATCAAGTTCGGGCATCACGTTCACCGATGCAAACGAGGTATGCCGGCGGCCCGCCGCATCAAACGGCGAAATCCGCACCAGCCGGTGAACCCCCTTTTCACCCCGCAGGTAACCATACGCGTTATCGCCCTTAATCAGGAGGGTCACGCTCTTAATACCGGCTTCATCTCCCACCTGGTAATCCGCCGTTTCAACGGTCAACCCGTGCTGGTCGGCCCACCGCTGGTACATCCGAAGGAGCATGCTTCCCCAGTCCTGGGACTCGGTCCCCCCAGCCCCCGGATGGATTTCCAAAATAGCATTGTTCTGATCATACGGTTCGTTTAACAGCATCCGCAACTGATAGTCTGCGAGCTGCTTTTTGGCCGCCGTAAAATTTGTGTCCAACTCCGCTTGCACATCCGGATCAGTTGGATCCTCCGCCAACAGCTCACACAAGACGATCAAATCCTCCAGCGCTGCACTAAGCTGATTGTAATTATCATACTTCGCCTTCAACTGATTGTTGGCGGCAATCACTTTTTGGGCGGCCTGCTGGTCATCCCAGAAACCTGGTGCGGCCATCTGATGTTCGTTATCGGCAATTTCCTCCGCTAACCGGTCTAAGTCAAAGAGACCTCCCAAAGTCTGCGACTTTTTCGTTCATTGCCTTGATTTCACGCCGGTAATCACTTAATTCCATTCACAATCTCCTCCGTCTAAAAAGGAGGCTGGGATTCTCATCCGCGCCTCCCCGTTATGTCTCGTTTCCTTCGACTACCGCTTAACGTTTTGCCGGATTTCCGCCTTCAGGAACAACCGTGTAACGTCCGCTTCGATGTCAGCAACCATTTGTTCAAACATCGTAAACCCGTCAGACTGGTATTCAACCAGCGGATTTAACTGTCCGTAACCCCGCAGTCCGATTGACTGCCGGAGCTGGTCCATCTCATCGATGTGGTCAGTCCACTGTGTATCAACCACCCGCAGAATGCAGACCTTTTCAAACTCAAGCATCTGCTCCGGATCAGGTAACTGGTGCTGTTTCTCGGCATAAACTTCCTCGGCCCGTTCATCCAGGTAGTCCATGATTTCCTGCGGATCCTTGCCTTCAAGATCATCAAGGGCAATCGTATCTTCCTTCACCATGCTTGACTGGGCAAAGTCGAGGATGGCCTCTAAGTCCCACTCATCCTTATTTCCCTGGGTGTGCACCTCAACAACGTGCTTTACAGTCCGTTTAATCATCGGCATAATTACCGGTTTTAAGCTTTCCTCTTCCATGATGACCTGCTGGCGCTGGGCGTAAATTACTTCCCGCTGAGCCCGCATAACGTCATCGTACTGCAGAACCTGTTTCCGCGTGTCGTAGTTGTTCCCTTCAACCCGTTTCTGGGCGGACTCAACCTGCTTGGTAATCATCCGGGACTGGATAACCGCATCGTCGTCAGCCACCTTCATCTTCTCTAACACGGCCTTGATCTTTTCGGAACCAAAACGCAGCATTAAATCATCCTCAAGTGAAAGGTAGAACTGACTCAATCCTGGGTCCCCCTGCCGGCCGGACCGTCCACGGAGCTGGTTATCAATCCGCCGGGATTCGTGCCGCTCCGTTCCGATCACCGCCAGGCCCCCGACTTCCCGGACCCCTGGCCCGAGTTTAATATCGGTTCCCCGGCCGGCCATGTTCGTCGCGATGGTGACAGCGCCTTTTTGCCCCGCATTAGCGACGATTTCAGCTTCCTTAGCGTTGTTCTTCGCGTTTAAAACGGCGTGCGGAATGCCTTCCTGATCAAGTAACCCTGATAGGTATTCGGACGTCTCAACGGCAACGGTTCCGACCAGAATCGGCTGACCCTTGGCGTGCCGTTTCTTAATATCCTCAACCACCGCCGCAAACTTGCTCTTCAACGTTGGGTACAGGAGGTCCGCCTTGTCCTTCCGGATAACCGGTTTGTTAGTCGGAATTGCGATAACTTCCATGTTGTAGATTTCACGGAATTCTTCCTGTTCCGTCTTAGCCGTCCCCGTCATCCCGGAGAGCTTCTTGTACATCCGGAAGAAGTTCTGGTACGTGATGTTGGCCATCGTCTTGGTTTCGTCTTCAATGTTGACGCCTTCCTTGGCTTCAATTGCCTGGTGGAGCCCATCGGAGTACCGCCGACCATCCATAATCCGCCCGGTAAACTGGTCAACAATCAGCACTTCACCGTCGCGGACAACATAATCCTTATCCCGCAACATAATGTAGTTGGCCCGCAGTGCGTTATCCAGGTGGTGCGTTAACGCCGTATTATCCGGATCAAACAAATTCCGGAGGGCAAAGTACTTCTCCGCCTTCTGAATTCCCTGCTCTGTCAGGGAGACGGTCTTTGACTCCAAATCAATCTTAAAGTCGTCTTCCTTGGTTAAGGTCTTCGCAAACCGGTCCGTCCGCTTGTAAAGGGCGGTCTTTCCGGTTGATTGCCCCGAAATAATCAGTGGTGTCCGGGCCTCATCGATCAGGATTGAATCCACCTCATCGACAATCACAAAGTTTAACGGTCGCTGAACCATGTCTTCCTTGTAGACCACCATGTTATCCCGCAGGTAGTCAAACCCAAGTTCACTGTTCGTCGAGTACGTAATGTCACAGTTGTACGCCTGCCGTTTTTCTTCAGGAGACTTGTTGGTAGCGTTCAACCCAACGGTTAATCCTAACCACTCGTACAGCTCACCCATTTCCGAGGCATCCCGGCCAGCCAGGTATTCGTTAACCGTCACCACGTGGACTCCCTTGCCAGCAAGGGCGTTTAAGTAAACCGGCATCGTGGCCGTCAGGGTTTTCCCTTCCCCGGTCTTCATTTCGGCAATGTTTCCTTCATGGAGGACAATCCCCCCGATAATCTGCACCCGGTACGGGTATAACCCAAGAACCCGTTTTGCCCCTTCCCGGCAAACCGCAAAGGCTTCCGGCAACAGTTCATCAAGGGTTGCCCCCTTTGCATACCGTTCCTTTAATGCAGGCGTCTGTGCTTTCAATTCTTCATCGGATAAAGCCGCCATCTTATCGGCAAGTGCCTCAACCTTATCGGCAATTTTTCCGAGGCGCCGCAGTTCACGTTTATCACTTTCGACCCATTTTTTCAGGATATTTGCCATTGATTTAATCCCTTCTCAGTCGTGTATTTTCTCGTCCCGGCACATGGCCGTAATTCAACAGAATATCAATCCTCATTCTAGCATTATTTCCGGATTAGAAGCAAGAAGCGGAAAGGACAACAAGGAGGATGAACTAACGTCCCCCTCCCTGACAATAATGCTTTTTTGTTACATTTCGTCTGGTGCTTGAACACCCAAGAGCCGCAGCGCTTCCTTGAGAACCAGGGCAACACATTTAACAAGTGCTAACCGTGCGTCCCGGCCGGCATCCTCCGTCAAAATCCGGGAGTGTGCGTAGTACTTGTTAAACGCCTTCGCCAGGTGGAGGGCGTACTTCGCAACCACGGATGGTTCATATTCCTCCATTGCCCGCGCGATCACTGTTGGGAAGTCACCTAACAGCCGCAGGGTTTCCCAGGCCTGCGGATCATCAACGGCCAACGCCTGATCAGCAGATAACACAGGGTTCCCTGCCTTACGGAGGATGCTCATCGCCCGGGCGTGGGAGTACTGAACGTACGGCCCGGTTTCCCCTTCAAAACGCACAACTTCATCCAGGTTAAAGTCAAAGTTGTTCAGCCGCTCGTTCTTCAGATCGTGGAAGACCACCGCACCAATTCCGACAGCATTCGCAACCGCATCCTTATTCGCCAGCGTCGGGTTCTTGGCAGCAATCTGTTCCTTGGCCAATCCAATTGCATCGTTCAGCACCTGATCAAGGAGCACAACATGCCCCTTTCTGGTTGACATCTTCTTGCCATCCTTGGTGATAAGACCAAACCCGATGTGGTGAATTTCATCCGCCCAGTCGTACCCCATCTCCGCTAAGACGGCTTTTAATTGATCAAAGTGGTTAGTTTGTTCGTTCCCAGCCACGTACAGGGACTGAACAAAGTTGTACGTCCGCTTCCGGTATAGGGCCGCCGCCAAATCCCTAGTAATGTAAAGGGTGGCGCCATCTGACCGCATAATCAGTGCCGGGTTAAGGTTGTACTTCTCCAGGTCAACAATCTGGGCGCCCTGGCTTTCGTGTAACAGCCCCTTTTGCTTCAGCAGGTCAACAACCTCATCCATCTTGTCGTTGTAGAAGGCTTCCCCGTTGTACGAATCAAAGTCAATTCCTAACTTTTTGTAAATCCGCATGAACGACTTCAATGACTCTGAGCGGAACCACTTCCACAACCGGGTTGCTTCCTCATCGCCGTCTTCAAGGCGCTTAAACCAGTTCCGCCCCAGGTCATCAAGTGCCGGATCCTTTTCAGCTTCTTCATGGAACTTTACGTAGTACCGTAACAGGGTGTTAATCGGGTCTTGCTTAACCTCTTCTTCACTCCCCCACAGCGTGTATGCCGCCATGAGCTTTCCAAACTGGGTTCCCCAATCCCCCAGGTGGTTAATCTTAATGGGATTGTAGTTCGTCTTCGCAAGCAACAGTGCAATTGCGTTCCCGATTACGGTTGACCGGAGGTGGCCCATCGAAAACGGCTTGGCAATGTTTGGTGAAGACATATCAACCGTTACGTTCCCGCCATGGCCAAGGTCCTGGTCACCGTAGTGGTCCCGTTCCTTGAGGATCGTTGCTAAAATTTCCCGGCTGTACGCTGCCTTATCCAGGAAAAAGTTAACGTACGGTCCCGCAGCTTCGATCTTCTCAAACCCCGTTTGGTCAAGCTTGGCGACTAAGTCAGCCGCAATCTGCTGCGGAGCTTTGTGGAGGGTTTTGGCTAAAATAAATGCCGGGAAAGCGTAGTCGCCCCGCGCGATTTCCTTAGGAACCTCAATCTTATCCATAATTTCTGCTTCAGCAGGGGCCTCCGCACCAAGCGCAGCGGAAATCCGGGCCGCAATTTGTTGCTTGTAATCTACCATTTTTACTCCTTTCAGCAGAAAACCCCGTCCCTTTTATAAAGAGACGAGGCTTCCCGCGGTACCACTCTAATTGATTTTCAATCCACTTTGATATTTAACTGCACCCTCAAAAGCCCGTTTCCTGCAGGCCGAACACCCGGCTTCCACCATCCCGGACTCGCTTTAGCCCTCTTCTGCAGTACTCTTCTTTCTCACTGGGTATAAAAAAGGCATCCCACAAGCAATGAGATGTCACCTAAGCGGATGACGAGAATCGAACTCGCGATGCCAGCTTGGGAAGCTGGAGTTTTACCACTAAACTACACCCGCATCGAACGAAAACCAGTATACCATACTCATTTTCGCTTGTCATGTGAATTACGAAATTTTTTTCATGTTCTTCTGGGCAATGATTACCCGCTCATGGTAATCGCTAACGGCAATCCGGTCCTCATCATTGTACTTAGTAATGGAGACCAATCCTGAATTATCGTATAGCTTCTCCAGGGTACCCTCAAAGTCGTGCTTCAAAGACCCCATCTTCTTGCAGGCGACCTTATCACCAACCGCTAACTTTGCTTTTGCCATTACATATCACCCCTCGTAGTACGTCTGATACTATCAAATTTATTGCCACCGTGCAACTTTTTGAAACGCTAAAAGCGGCGCTCCCCAAGAGCCCCGCTTTTTCATGTTACCAAAGTTAATGTTAATCAGCAGCTTCAATCATGCCGTACCGCCCATCACGCCGCTTGTAGACAATGTTAACGTCCGACGTTTCGGCATCGCGGTAGATAAAGAAGTTATGCCCTAACATGTTCATCTGCAGGATTGCTTCTTCAGCATCCATCGGCTTTAGGGCAATGTTCTTGTTCCGAACAATCTCAAACTGCTGGTCTGATTGTTCCTCATCCGTTGCAGGCGCCACAAAGGCCATGTCCTTAACGCCCTTTTCCCGTGACTTCCGGTTAACCTTTGTCTTGTACTTCTTAATCTGCCGAACAAGTTTATCAGTAACTAAGTCAATACTTGCGTACATGTCAGAAGAAGTTTCCTCAGCCCGCAGAACCAGGTACGGTAACGGGATTGTCACTTCAACCTTTGCAGTCTTATCAGGATAAACCTTTAAGTTGACGTGGGCAGTTGGCATCGTCGCATCAGCGAAGTACTTTTCCAACTTAGCTAACCGCTTCTCCACGTATTCCCGAATTGCTGCCGTAACCTCGATATTCTCACCACGAACGTTGTACTTTAACATAGTACCCTCTCCTTTCGCACGTAAACGCATTCGAATGAACACGCTTACTAACGCGGTGCAAGTGCATCTCGTTTACATCTATATTATATGATAAAGCGCTACCGGAAACAATTATCGTCATCAATAATTATTCATTTTCTTACCGGGCAAGGGTAACCGACCGAATATGCTGGACCCCCACAGTAGCCAGTGCTTCCCGCGCGTGGTATAACGTCCGCCCCGTAGTATAAACGTCATCGACTAGCACAACCCGGGAAAACCGCGCCGCCGTTGGCTTGGCCTGAAATGGTTGGGGTGTTTGCAACCGTGCACCGCGGGTCTTAGTGCTTTGCTTTTGGTGGTGTGAATGAATCGTCATCAGGACTTCCTTAACGGAAAGTCCGGTAAGAAACCCGGCCACCTGGTTAAACCCGCGCGTTTGCCACGTCACTTCATCAACTGGCAACGGAACGTATACCCATCCCTGCCAGCGGGGATACCATTTTGCCAGTGCAGCCTGAAGCTCATCACTAAATATCCGGCGGAGCCGATAATCCCCCTGAAACTTATACCGCTGCATGTAAGTCCGCATTGCATTGTTATACACGTACAGTGCCCGGTTACACAGTAAAGCCGCCTGCTTAGCCTGCCATTGGCGACAGTCCGGACACATTCCAGGCCACCTGCGCCCACAACCCGAACACGTTGCCCCGGCAATCCGCACAAACTCCCTGCGGCAGGAAGAACACAGGTAGTTATCCTGGACCCGTTGCCACGATAAAACCCAGCTGAAAGAAAGCGTGGCCTTTAAGGAACCGCCACATAATAAACAGTTCACCGGGCCATCCTCCGCGCAGTCCGGTTAAGGGTACAAATTTGCCGGCGGGCAGCGCGCACCACTGGCGTTATTCGGGCACAGCCAAATAAAACTGTTCCCGTTGGTGCAGTGGGCGAACGTCCCACCCGGCCAGCAATTTGAACAAGGGCTGCAACGGTAAACACCGGATCATCCGCTCCCAAAATAACGACCTGGACTCCCGGAAAAGTTACTCCCCGTTCAAGAATCGTTGTCGTCACTAGATACTGCACCTGCCGCTTCCGCACCGCTGTCACCTTTTCCTGGCGGCGGGGGTCGGCCGCGTAAACACTCGTTCCGCGCCAGGTTGGAAATTGGCGCTGGATTGCCCGTAGAACCAGTTTTAGCCACCGAATCCGGGGAACAAAAATTAATACTGGAAAATGGCCGCGCCACTCCGCTAACGTCGCCTGGATTTTTGTGGGCAACATCCGCCGGTAAATTAGCCGTTCCCATCGTCCCAAACGAACGAGGTGGGGTTCCGGAAGGGGGTGACCGTGGTAGCGGGCAGGAAGGACCCCAACTTGGAAGTGATGCCGCCGGACAATTCTCAGTAACCGGGCTGACGGGGTTGCGGTAAGGAGCAGGATTGCCGCGTTCTTCTTAATGGCCCGGGCAGCTGCGTGGTGTAACCCCTTATCCGTGATAAACGGAAAAGCATCCACCTCATCAATCACTAAAAGGTCAAATGCCCGGTAAAACCGCAAGAGTTGGTGGGTAGTTGCGACCACTAGTTGCGTATATCGGTACGGACCAGGTTCATCCCCAGTAAGGAGAATAGCAGTCACCGCCGGAAACGCTGCCCGTAACCGGGGGAAAAGTTCCCGACAAACGTCAATTCTGGGCGTAACTATTCCAACCCGCCAGCCAGCAGTGAGGCCTGCTGCCAGACCAGGAAAAAGCATTTCTGTTTTCCCAGCACCCGTTACCGCCCAGACCAAAACGCGTTGGCGGCGTTCAACGGCCTGCTTAATCTTCGCTGCTAAGCTGGCCTGCGCGGGTGACAACCGCCCCCGCCACGTGCACTGACCGCCCCCGGGACGAAATTTATTGGGCTCAGGAATAGTGTATAATGGGGCCAGCGTACTGACCCGCCCAAGTTGTATACATTGGGGACAGTAGGCGTGGTGGCGGGGGAGCTGCCCCCGCCACCACGTTACTTGGCCGCACCGCAGGCACCACACTAGTGGCCCCCACCGCCGAATTATCGGAAGCTGCTGAACGTGCGGGTCACCACTTAACCCAGCGGGTAGCGGGCCCGGAACCAGCCGCCCGAATAGTTCGCTTTTTTCCATCCCAATTCCCCCTTCACCTTATAACTACGCTAAAAGGGGGATAATCAATCGGAGGAATTTACTTTGACAACGTATTACACGATTACAACTCCCGGCAAAGCCACCCTCACAATCAAAAAATCAACATTTATTTGTCGGATTACCCGGACCACTTCCCAGGAAGAAGCTGCCGCCTTTATTGAAAAGGTTAGTGCGACTGAACACAAGGCCCGCCATAACTGCTTTGCCACCGTCATCGGTGACAACGATCAGTTTCAACGAATGAATGATAACGGTGAACCTTCCGGAACGGCCGGCGCTCCTATTTTAAGTACCCTCCAGCAGCACCATCTCCATGACATTACGGCGGTCGTAACCCGCTATTTTGGGGGAATTAAGCTCGGAACCGGAGGCCTAATCCGGGCTTACCGGGGAGCCACGAGTGCCGCAATCGACGCAACGACCATCATGACCCGCCGCTCCCAACAAACCGTCACCATTACGACTGACTATGCGCGGTTCCAGGTTCTCCAAAATTACCTGCAAGCGCACCACATTCAACTGTTAAAGAACGACTACACGACGACCGTCACCACAACAGTGGCCCTCCCGGCGGACCAGGTTTCAGCCTTCAGTCAAACAATTACGAACCTTCTTTCCGGTCAGGGAACGCTTCAAGCTGGCGAGATCCGTCCGACGTATGTTCCAGCAAATCTTACCCATTAAAAATGAGGTTAGAACCCTGGTAAGTTCTAACCTCATTTTTCATCATGCTTTTAGTGCTTCTAGGCAATTCCAAGCACTACTGCATGTTTTCATCGTTCAGGAACGTGTCAAGTACGCCTTCAACCATGTCCCATTCATCATCGTCATCAATTTCAAACAGGTCTGCGTCCTTTGCTTCCCCGTTTTCATCCGGCTTGAACGAAAAGGCCAACACGTCCACCTGCTCGTCTGGTGCGGCATCGGCCGGAACCAGCAGGATGTACGACTTCCCGTAGTCCTCCGAATCAAACGTAAACAGAATCCGGTAAAGGCTCTCGTTGCCCTGATCATCAACCAACGTAATTAAGTCGTCCTGTTCCTGTGCCATTTAATCTCCTCATTTCTAACTTAGTTTCGCCGTCAACGGCCCCTTCCGGTCAAGGTATCCTTGTAAAATCAAGCTCGCCGCCAACTTATCAATGACCTTCTTGCGCTTTGCCCGGGAGGTATCCGCCTGCTCAACCAGCATCCGTTCAGCCGCAACGGTCGTTAGGCGTTCATCCTGGTAATCAACCGGCAGGCCAAACCGTTCCTTGAGTAGCTCACCGTAATGCCGGGCCGCTTCTACCCGGGGACCCTCCGTATTATTCATGTTTTTGGGTAACCCCACGACAAAAGCACTCACATCATGGTCGGTAACAAGGGTGGCAATTCGATCAAGGCCGAACTGCTCCTTTTCTTCATTGATAGAAACAATTTCAACCCCCTGAGCAGTCCAGCCCAGAAGATCACTCACTGCTACGCCAACGGTCCGTGAACCGACATCCAATCCCATCAACCGCCCCACGGACTATCCCTCCTTGTTCAGGTATGACCGCACAAGCTCCTCAATGATTTCATCGCGTTCGTGCTTCCGGATCAGGTTACGGGCATTGTTTAGCCGCGGAATGTACGCTGGGTCACCCGACAAAAGGTAACCAACAATCTGGTTAATCGGGTTGTACCCCTTCTCCTCCAGCGCACGGTAAACGGTCACGAGCGTATCATGAACGCTTTGCGGGTTATCAGCATCAATGTTAAAGAATACCGTTTTATCAGTTGGTTTCATCATGCCACCTCCGAATCCGATTTCCAATGATTAGCCTTAGTATACCATATTCGCCCAAGCCGTTTGGCCCGCTACTGAACTACGCATAAAAATAACAAGGAGGCGTGACAAATATCACAACCTCCTCACTATTCTTTACCTTACTGCTGTGCAACCCATTCAGCTGCCTGCTTGAGGGCATCCTGAATACCAGCCGGCTTCTTTCCCCCAGCCTGAGCGAGGTTCGGCCGGCCACCGCCACCGCCGCCAACGAGCGGGGCAATCACCTTAATCAGGTCACCGGCCTTCAAGCCAGCCTTAATCTGAGCGTCACTCATCGCGGTGATGAGATTCACCTTCCCGTCTTCCGTAGCCGTTGCCAGTACCAAAATATCTGAGTAGCCGTTGGCCTTCCACTGGTCAGCAAGCTGCCGGAGCTGGCCCATCCCAGAAACATTTACCTGGGCGGCAATCAACGTCTTCCCGTTGATTTCTTGAACATCCTTAAAGATGTCCCCCGCCTGCTGGGAAGCAAACTTGTCTTCTAGGGCCTGCTTCTCCCGCTCAAGTTGCTTGATGGTTCCTTGTAACTGATCAACGCGTTCCGGTAAGTCCTTGACCTGAACGACCTTTGCCTTTGCGGCAGTCGTCGTCAGCAGTTCATCGTGCTGTTTCAGGTACTCGTACGCTTCCTTGGACGTCACCGCCTCAATCCGGCGGGTCCCGGCCCCTACCCCGGATTCAGAAACAATCTTGAAGAGTCCCAGTTCACTCGTGTTATCAACGTGGTTTCCCCCACAGAATTCCATCGAGTAATCGCCGGCTTTTACCACCCGCACGGTGTCGCCGTATTTCTCCGAGAAGAGGGCGATGGCACCCATTTTCTTAGCGGATTCAATGTCCGTCACGACCGTTTCAACTGGGAGGGCAGCCCAAATCTTTTCGTTGACAATCTGTTCAACCCGTTCAAGGTCCTCCGGCGTAACGGCTCCCAGGTTAGTGAAGTCAAACCGCAGGTATGTTGGTTCAACCAGTGAACCCGCCTGGTGCGTGTGGGCACCTAAAACGTCCCGGAGTGCCTGATCCAGCAGGTGCGTTGCGGTATGGTTCTTCTTCACCTTGTTATGGAACTCCCGGTCGACTTCAAGGCTGTAGGTATGCTCCCTTACCAGTGGGCCAAGCACCTTCACCGTATGCATGTTTTGCCCGTTTGGTGCATGTTGTACGTCCGTAACGCGGGCAACAACCTCACCGTCTTCGTCCTTAATTACCCCCTGGTCAGCGACCTGGCCACCCATCTCGGCGTAGAACGGGGTCTTGTCAAAGATTAACTGGGCCTCGCCCCGGGTAGTTTGGTCAACCAGTTCGTTGTTAACGATGATGTCCTTTAACGTCCCGTCAATGCTTAACTGGTGGTAGCCTACGTATTCACTCAGCGTCTTAATGTCGGTCAGCAAGCCGTTCTGCACGCCCATTGACTTGGCGTCACTCCGGGCAGCCCGAGCCCGATCTTTTTGCTCCTTCATGGCAGCGTCAAACCCAGCCTGGTCAACCGCCATCCCCGCATCCTGCGCGTACTCCTGGGTTAACTCAAACGGGAAGCCGTACGTGTCATACATCTTGAACGCCCCATCGCCCGGGATTTCCGTCTTTCCGGCCTGTTTGGTTTCTGCAATCAGATCATCCAGCAGCTGCATTCCCGCCGTCAGGGTTTCGTTAAAGCGTTCTTCTTCCATCCGGATAACCTTCTGGATGTAATCTGCCTGTTCAAGCACTTCTGGGTATGCGGACTTCATAATTTCCCCAACAACCGGAACCAGTTTGTAAAGGAATGCACCCTTGATTCCAAGCTTTTGTCCGTGCATGACCGCCCGCCGGATTAACCGCCGAATAACGTAGCCCCGCCCTTCATTGGAAGGTAAGGCGCCGTCACCAATCGCAAAGGTTACCGCCCGAATATGGTCAGCAATGACCTTAAACGAAACGTCGGTCTCCGGGGCATCCCCGTACTTTACGCCGGTACCCATTGCTGCCGTGGCGTCCATGATTGGTAAGAACAGGTCCGTTTCAAAGTTGGTCGGAGCGTTTTGGAAAATGGAAACAATCCGTTCCAACCCCATCCCGGTATCAATGTTCTTATGCGGAAGCGGCTCGTAGCTGTCATCCGGTTTGTGGTTAAATTCGGAGAACACGATGTTCCAAATTTCCAGGTACCGTTCGTTTTCGCCGCCCGGGTAATTTTCCGGATCATCCTCAGCAACGTTGTTCATTTCCTGGCCACGATCATAAAAAATCTCGGAGTCCGGGCCACTTGGCCCCTGGCCAATGTCCCAGAAATTGTCCTCAGCTTCGTAGATATGGCCCGGAAGGACCCCGACTTCCTGCCAGTACCGCTTAGCATCCGTATCCTTCGGGTAAACCGTCACGTACAGTTTTTCCGGGGCGAACGCAAACCAGTCAGGACTAGTAAGTAATTCCCACGCCCACGTGATGGCTTCCTCCTTGAAGTAGTCCCCCACGGAGAAGTTCCCCAGCATTTCAAATAACGTGTGGTGCCGGGCAGTGTGACCCACGTTTTCGATATCATTTGTCCGGATTGACTTCTGAGAACTGGTAATTCGATGATTCTTCGGCACAACCGTCCCGTCAAAGTACTTCTTCATCGTCGCCACCCCAGAGTTAATCCACAAAAGGGTTGGGTCATCGTGCGGAATTAACGGCGCACTCTTCTTAACATCGTGTCCCTTACTCTTAAAGAAGTCCAGGTACATCTGGCGGACCTGCGCACTTGTCAACTTTTTCATGGTAACAATTCCTTTCTAACGATAAAAAGCACCGTTACAACGTAAGGACGCCTTTGCGCGGTACCACCTTACTTGCAACGATGCTAATCGTCTACCTCTTAATGGTTAATTCATTCAGTTTTAAGCCAGGGAGCACAGCCTGCCTAATTCTAGATTCGTCGCACCACCAGAATCCTCGCTGCAGAACGCCGGCAGACCGCATATCCTGTCGCGTTTAAGAATAGCAAACGGCCCCTCGGTTGTCAATTACCAGTTATCCCTGCGCTGTTTACGCTGGACCCGCATCTTCTGGCGCCGTTCAATCCGCCGTTTTTGCTGGGCGTCCTTGGCAATTGCCCACTTAATCTTCTTCTTATAGCCCGGCTTATGCTTTTTCTTGGCCTTCTTAACCATTCCTCGTAGTTGCGGATCCATGTGATCCTGCCGTTTTCCCCGCTGCTGGCGCCGGCGCCGATCGTACGTATCCACTAACCGGTCGTTCTTTAATTCCTTCGGTTTGAAATGGATTCCCATTCCTTCAAGTTCCTGGATTTTACTGTCATCACCCGGCCCATACAGGGTAATTGCCGTCCCGGAAAGTCCGTTCCGGCCAGTCCGCCCAACCCGGTGAACGAAGAATTCCAGGTCCTGGGGTAAGTCGTCGTTGATTACCAGGGAGACCCCTTCAATATCAATTCCGCGGGCTGCAAGGTCCGTCGCCACCACGTACTGGTATTCCATGTTGTGGATTGCCCGCATCACCCGCTTACGTTCGCGGGGCTGAATCCCCCCGTGAACGGTGGCAATACGCAATCCCTGGTGCCGCAGGTAGGTGCTGAGTTCATCAGCCCGTTCCTTGGTATTAGTAAATACCAACGCCAGGTACGGTTCACCCATGGTAAGCAACTTCAAGATCAGCTGGTTCCGGTCCCGGCCCTTCGTTGACAACAAGAAATTATCAATCGTTGGGCTAATGACTTGCTGGTTTTCCACAACTTCGACGACCGGGTTTTCCATGTATTTCCGTAAAAACGGGCGGAGTTTTTCAGGAATCGTGGCAGAGAAGACCATCATTTGCAGGTCACGCGGCATTGCACCGGCAATGGCATCTGTTTCTGCCAAAAAGCCCAGGTCAAGGGTCATGTCCGCCTCATCAACCACCAGCATTTGCGCCCGGTGAACGTCAAGCGCCCCGCGGCGAATCAGGTCGTTAATCCGACCAGGAGTTCCGATCACAATGTGGGGCTGCGTCCGCTGGAGTTTACTGATTTGCCGTTGCTTATCGGTCCCCCCGACGTAGTTTTGCACCACGATTGCCGGATTAAACCGCACAATCTGCTTAGCAGCATCATAAATCTGGTAGGCAAGCTCCCGGCTAGGCGTCGTAATCACAGCCCGAACCACCTGGGTATGGGGGTCAACCGCATTAAAAATCGGAAGAAGAAACGTGTGCGTCTTCCCGCTCCCGGTCTGGGATTGACCCACCACGCTCTTCCCCGCCATAATCGTTGGGATTAGGCGTTGCTGCACCTCCGTTGGGTGGGTGAAGTTAATCGCCGCTAACGCCTTGTTGATAAACGGCTGGAAATTAAAATCTGCAAAGGTCGCCATTACTGGTGTTCCTCCTCGTACTTTGCTGCTAAGGCATCTAACTCAGCGACGTAGTCCGGAATTTGCTCCTCATCGTGCAAAACGGCCCCACTTGCCAGGGGATGCCCCCCACCATCGTGCTTCTTTGCCAGTTCGTTGATCACTGGGGCCTTCGACCGAATCCGGAGCCGGTACGTCCCGTCCCGCTGTTCAACAATCACGGTCCAGCATAATACATCCGCAATCATCCCTGGCAGGGAAACGGCGCTTGACGTGCCAGTATCCTTGATTCCTAACCGTTCAATATCCTCCAGCTTAATTACAACAAAGGCGGCATGGTGCTCCGTAATCTCCATGTTCTGGTATACAAACGCAGCTAAGCGCGCCTCAGGCAGGGAAATATCGCTTAACTTCCGGTTAACCGCCGGCGCGTCAATCCCCTGCCGGAAAAGTTCAGCAACAACCTCCAGCGTGTGCGGGGTCGTGTTATCGTACATAAACCGGCCAGTGTCCCCCACAATCCCGGCGTACAGCATCCGGGCTGCTTCGGGCGTCAGGTGCAGTTTCCCGTGGCTTGCAGTCACGAGATCCACCACCAGTTCGGACGTACTTGATGCTTCCGGAACCACCCAGTTTAACGGCGCGTACTGGTCCTCTGCCGGGTGGTGGTCAATTTTAATGAGATCAGCTCCCGTAGTATACCGGACATCATCAACCCGCGGGGCGTTTGCCGTATCCAGAACAATCACCAACGCATGCTGGTAAACTGCATCGTCAACCGTTTGTTCCTTCGCAATCCAATCTAGGCTGTGGACGTCCTGGCCAACCTGATAGACCTGTTTGTCCGGAAAACTTGCCCGCAAAATGGTCGCTAACCCTGCCTGGGAGCCGACCGCATCCGGATCCGGCCGCTGGTGGCGGTGAATAATAATCGTTGGTGCCGCTTCAATCTTGCTAATAATTTCGTCCTGTACTGTCATCCTTATCGGTCCCTTCTTCAAAACCTTCCTGCTATCCAGTATAGCAAATTCCCCACCTAAAGCGGGAGACGGATGTTTTCAAAGGCAACGTCATCCAGGTTAGTCATTGTTAGCCCTAACAAGCGCACGTTAATGGCATCCGGTTGAACCATATCAAAGAGCTGCTGCCCGTACCGCTGAATTTCCTGAACATCGTTTTCAAAGTAGTCATCCAGGGTAATCCGCCGCGTAACCGTTTCGAACGCCGCGTTGCGCACCTTGATAACAAGCGTCTTCCCGTGTTTTTGTTTCCGGTGAAGTTCACCAACAAGCCGTTCCGCCGTCGCGTGCATCACCCGCTCAACCTCAACGCTACTCATCAGCGGCTGATCGAACGTCCGCTCGCTCCCAATCGACTTCCGTTCCCGTTGCCATTCCACCGGGCGGGGATCAATTCCGCGAATCCGTTCGTAGAACAGGTGCCCAGCTTTGCCAAAGTGGCGGATTAATTCGGCATCACTGGTTGCATACAGGTCTGCGCCCGTCTCAATTCCCATGGCGTGCATTTTAACAACGGTCTTCTTGCCCACGCCCCGGATGGTTTCGATGGGCAGGGGATCCAGGAAGGCCCGCACGTCCTCCTGGCGCACGACCGCCACGCCGACCGGTTTGCGGTACTCCGACCCCAGTTTTGCCAAAAACTTATTCGGTGCCACCCCCACCGAACAAGTCAGGTGGGTTTGCTCAAAGATGGCGCGCTGGATTTGGCGGGCAACGACGATTGCTGAGCGGATTCCCTTTTTGTTGTGCGTCACGTCCAGGTACGCTTCGTCCAAAGCAACCGGCTCAATCATGTCGGTATACTCGTGAAAAAGCGCGTGAATTTGATCAGAAACCCGGTGATACTTGGGGAAGTCCGGCCGCTTAAAATGGGCTTGCGGGCACCGCCGGAGAGCCTCCTGCGCACTCATGGCTGAATGAATCCCGTACTGGCGCGCAATGTAGTTAGCGGTTGCGACTACGCCGTGACCACCGGAATGCCGGGGATTCCGGCTGACCACCAGGGGAACATTTTGCAGTTCAGGGTGGTCCCGCATCTCGATTGATGCGTAAAAGGCATCCATATCGACGTGAATAATTTTTCGTTGGTCAGCCACAAAACCACCCCCACAATCGTTCTTCTCTTTATTAAAACGCCGCACACGTGTTCGTGCAACCCACCGGTCATTTTATCCGCAAAAAGGGGTCAGAGCATCTGCCCCAACCCCTCGTATTTTCAAGTTCTTCCCGGTGAAGGACTTGTTTTAATTTAACACCTATGCCTGCTGCCCATGCCTAACCACGAGAAACACAATGGTGGTAATCAGTGCGGTAATGATAAAGGTATTAGCCGTCGCAAGGTCACACAGAAGACTAATTACGAAGAATATCTTATCCGAACCCTGGAGTATCGCCGCAGTCATCCACTGAGTTAATGCATTAATGGCTACATATTGCGTAATCCACCCTAAGATAACAGTTACCGCCATGACTCCCAGGGAGGTAAAGCCGCTCCGACGAAACGGCAAAACATCGCGGAGCGTCCACCACGCTACTAGCCACGCAATTAACACGTAAACACACCACGTAATGCGCGAAATAGCCACCTGTTCGTGAAGTAAGGCGCGCCCCAGGAGTGCTCCCTCGGTGCAATCGACCACCACCGCAATAACGGTCAGTGCGACAGCAACCATCCATAGGCGGGCAAGCACCCGCTTAGAAGGACGGTGCTTGCCTGATTGCTTAGGAGTCTTTTGGACACCATAACTAAACTGTTCTTGCCCCATTAAGTATCCTCTCTACGTTAGTTCCGCTCGTTAGGTGCATCCTGCTTTTTAGCGGCGTCATCCGTAACGCTGGCCTTAAAGACGGATCCAAGACTAGCAATGTTTTGTAGCTCACTCGGAATGACCAGTTTCGTGGCCTGCCCGTCAGCCAACTGCTTAACGGCCTCTAAGCCCTTCACGGTCAACGTCTGGTCCGTGACGTCTGCCTGACTGATTGCGCTTAACCCGTCAGCTGTCGCCTGTTGAACCTGCCGAATTGCTTCGGCCTGACCCTCAGCTTCCAGAATCCGGGACTGCTTTTGCCCCTCAGCAACCTGGATTGCTGATTCCTTGTCGGCCTGGGCCTGCAGAATCTGGGATTCCTTTTGTCCTTCCGCCTGCAGAATTGCGGCCTTCTTGTTTCCTTCGGCAGCCAACACCTGGGCCCGCCGTTCCCGTTCAGCCTTCATCTGCTTTTCCATGGCATTTTGAATTTCAGCCGGCGGCGTAATGTCCTTTACTTCCACCCGGTTAACCTTAATTCCCCACTTATCGGTGGCGCCATCCAGAATGGTCCGCATCTTGGTGTTAATAATGTCCCGGCTCGTTAACGTCTCGTCAAGGTCCAAATCACCAATGATGTTCCGGAGGGTCGTTGCCGTTAAGTTTTCAAGGGCAGCAACCGGATTTTCAATCCCGTAGGTCGTCAACTTAGAATCCGTTACCTGGGAATAAACCACGGTATTAATCTTAATCGTAACGTTATCCTTCGTAATTACCGGCTGAGGCGGAAAATCCATTACCTGTTCCTTAAGGGAATTCTTCGCCACCACGTTATCAACAAACGGAACCAGGAAGTGCACCCCGTTAGTCCAAGTAGCGTAGTAACTTCCTAACCGCTCAACAACCCAGCTTTGGCTCTGGCTAACAACCCGAATGTGGCCGAGTACGTATACGACCACCGCAACTAAAATCAGTAATAAGATTAAAAAGATCATTTGTCATCCTCCTGCTTAAATTTTTTCACCGTCACCGTCACACCGTTTAGCGCGGTGACCGTTACCTGACAACCAACGGGTAAATCCTGGTCAGCCGTGGCCTTCCAGTCATCCCCCGCAACCATTACCCGGCCAGCACCATCCTTAATCGCGGTCGTTACCCGACCGTGCTTTCCAATCACGGTTTCCGCGGTATTGAGCGGTTGATAACCACGCCGTTGCAGTAAGTGCTTCGCAAGCGGGTGAAAGATTATTCCCAGAATAATCCCGGTTACTAAAAACTGAATTAACTGAACCGTGAGGCTAACGTGGCACACCTGTAAGCCCAAACTTACAACCGAACTAACAGCAAACCAGATTGCCACTAACTGGGTCGTAAACAACTCGATAACCAGGAAAAGCGCTGCTAACCCGGCCCAGATCCAAAGCAACATCGTTGGGGTTAATCCCAATCCATTCATTTCCCTCACCCCCTAGCTTCCAACGTAGGTCAGCGAAACAACGTTGGGGTTAATCTCAATTCTAGTTCCCTTCTTCAGGGTGACCGTGGTCGTTCCGTGCTTTTTGAGGTGGGCAAGCGTTGCAAGGCTATCCGCCTTTCCAATGTCACCCGAACCACTCAAGACCCGGACCTTGTACCGGCCAGCGGGCAGATCCTGTCCCACCGTGTACACGGCCGAACCAAGAATGAGGTTCTGCGGTTTTGGGGGAATTTGAACCCGCTGAAGGTGAACCGCGCCACTATCCACTTCAATCTTCTGGTCCTTTTGGATGGCCACCACGACACTCGTGTAGTGGTGCTTCTTCATGTTCGGACGATCATACAACGTGAAGTAGTCATAGCAATCGTTGCCGTCAAGTGATACGCCGGACTGATCGTCATCCCCAGTTGTGTCACAGTACGTCAGTTGGTAAACCCCCGGTTGAACATCATCGGTTGACCGCACAGAACTCCCGTTGTAAATAAACTGGTCGGCTCGCTGCTGGTTCTTAAGCGGAATCAAGGTAACAGTGTCACCCTTACTTCCCTTCAGCTTCACTTCGCGCCCGGCAGGCAAGTTAGCTGTCCCTTGAACAATGTCGTCCGTCTTGGCATCATCCACCGAGTAGACGTTATAGTGCGCCTCGAACGATAATTCATGAAAATCATCATCAAAATTCTTATTCGCCCGCGTCAACTTAACGGCGTACCGCCCGGGTTTAATCTGCCCGTTGTTATCAACCGTCGTCTTGATGGTTTGGTCGTCCCGGTCAAAGTGGATTACCTGGGGCTGCCCCGCCGTAACCGCCTGAAGGTCTGCGCCGCTCTTGGCCTGACTAACAAGCTGATCCCGCTGCTGCTTGTTAGGTGTGGCAATCGCGCGGGGCGCTTTTTCTTGGGTTTGCTCAGCCTTTTTATCCGTTTGGACTGCTTGATGGTGTTTCTTAGCCGTGCGCCGTTCGGTTCGAGCTGCCTGGTGCACGTAATGCACCGCTGTTCCGGTCAGCCCAGCGCCCACAAGTATCACCACAAGTATCAGCCAGAACCACCACCGGCGATACAGTGGCTTTTTGTCATCCTTAATGGTAAACATTGGTGAAACTACTCCTTATCAAATTTTTAATAAACAAACTTCTCACAATATACCGTATTTTGAATAAAAAGTAAATAATTAACCCCGAATCTCCCCGTCACTTTCTCACTGGAATTAACTGGAAAACATAACGCTCATCACTCACCTTTGACCGAATAAATTCACTTTCTCCTTTACAAATAGGACCGTGACAACCGCCACGGTCCTACATTTCACTTTCCTATTCTGGATCATATACCCAGAACTTTCCGTCCCGGGCCAATAATTCCATCGCACTCCGGGGCCCCATCGTTCCACAATCATAGTTTGGGAAATCAGCCGGCGTTCCTTCGTCATCCCAAACCCGCTCAATGGCATCCACGAACTGCCACGAATAGAGCAGTTCTTCCAGATGGGTAAAGTTCATTGCGTTCCCGTAGAGGACATCCAAAAGGAGTTTTTCATACGCGCCAGGAATCTCGTTTTCGTTGGCCTTAAACTCAAGGTTAATTGGCCGGATCGCAAATCCCTGCCCCTCCTTCTTGGTATTGAGTTGCAGTGACATCCGGGAATGCGGGTCCGCCTCAATCGATAACACGTTTTGGCGAATTTCACCGTACTTAAAAATCCGGGCTGGCAAGTTCTTAAACACAACGTCCACCCGGGACTGCTTGCACCGCATCCGCTTCCCTGTCCGGAAGTAAATTGGCACCCCGGCAAAGCTCATGTTGTCAACAATCAGCTTGCCCGCCACAAACGTTTCGGTCCCGGAATACTCGTCTACCCCGTTTTCTTCACGGTACCCCTTCATTCCGTTGGCCGCATCGTATTGCCCGCGGACAATGTTTTGCTTAATCTCATCAGCGCTGTAGAATTTGAGCGCTTTGAGGGCACTCATCTTTTCCCGCCGGATATCCTCGTCGGTAAACGATGCCGGGGAATTCATCGTTAGTAGGGAAACGATTTGTAAGACGTGGTTCTGGAACATGTCCCGCAAGGCCCCGGCTCCTTCATAGTAACCGGCCCGGGTTCCCACCCCCAGCGGTTCACAGAGGGTAACCTGGATATTATCAATGTAGCGGTTATTCCACAAAGCGTTAAACAGGTTGTTCCCAAAACGCAAGGCAGAAATATTCTGAATCATTTCCTTTCCCAGATAGTGGTCAATCCGGAAAATGGATTCCTCCGGGAAGTACTTCCGCAGGTCATCATTGAGTTTCCGGGCACTTTCCAGGTCGTTCCCGAACGGCTTTTCAATTACTAACCGGTTGTATCCTTCCGGCGTCACCAATCCCTGGGTCTTGAGGTGCTTAGCAATCACGCTGAAAAATTTCGGTGACATTGCCATGTAAAAAATCCGGTTGCCGCCGAGCTGGTACTGCTCGTCAAGACGCTCAGCCAACTGCCGGAGGGTTACGTAGTGCTGCGTATCGTTCACGTTATGGGCCTGGTAGTAAAAGTGGCTCGTAAACTCATCCGGGTCAATCGTTGCTGGAACCAGCTTCCGAATTGAGTCCAAAACAACCTCACGGTAATGGTCATCAGTCCATTCCCGCCGGGCCGTTCCAATCACTGCAAAGTCATCATCAAGAAATCCCTTCCGGTATAACTTAAAAAGGGACGGATATAATTTCCGCCGTGCAAGGTCACCAGTTCCGCCGAAGATTACGAACAACGCCTTCTGCTTTTTTGTCATTATTATTCTCGCACCACTTTCCAGAGTATTCACCACCATTTTAGCGGGAAACCCGTTAATTAACAACAGGGCGACCTGAATTCCCATAATTTTTACCATAAAAGAAGGTTGCGGCGTCTACCGCAACCTTCACGAAAAATATAATAATACAATTATTGCTTTGTTCGGGTTTCAAACACCTGAAACTTAAATCAGGTGAACCCCCTTATCAGCGTAGATCACGTCCCCGACAACGCCGGTTGATAGGTCACTCATCAGGAAGGCACATAATCCCCCGATTTCCTTGGTCGTTACGGACTGGCCATCAACCGTCCGTTCCTCAGAAATCTTCAGCAGGTCTGAATGACCGTGAATTCCCGTAACGGCTAACGTCCGAACGGCCCCCGCGGAAATAGCGTTTACCCGTACACCGTACTCACCCATGTCCCGGGCAAGGTAGCGCATGCTTGCTTCCAGCGAAGCCTTGGCAATCCCCATTACGTTGTAGCTTGGGATGGCCCGTTCTGACCCAAAGTAAGTGAGGGTAACGATACTTGCCGGATTATTCAGGATATCCTTTCCGTACTTGGCAACGGCAATCAGGGAGTATGCTGATACGTCATGTGCCAGCGCAAACCCGTCACGGCTCGTATTCAAAATACTTCCCCCGAGCTCTTCCTTCTTAGCAAACGCAATCGCGTGAACGATGCCATCAACTTTGCCAAACCGTTCCTTCACGATTTTAAATGCCTGCTGAATGCTTTCGTCATTAGCGGCATCACATTCTACGAGCCGGTGGTCGTCTTCGACAAGCCGACTCACCCCACGCTTCATCCGTTCATTTTGGTACGTGTAAATAACCTCCGCACCCTGTTCTTCCATTACCTGCGCACATCCCCAGGCAATGGACCGCTTATTGGCAACCCCCATAACGAGGATCTTCTTTCCTGACAATAATCCCACTTTCCATTACTCCTTTACTTAAAACTTCCGGTAGCGCTGCTTCCGCTGCTCAAGCAGTTCAGTTGTTGTCATCCGTTGTAACCGGGGTAACTCGCGTTTAAGGACATCAGCAATATTCCGCACAACCTTCTTGTGCGAACCAGGCTCGGGGATAATCCCCTCAATCACCTGTTGCTTTAATAGCGCCTGGGGAGTTAATTGGAGAAGTTCAGCGGCTTCTGCTGAACGCATACTATCCTTCCACAGGATTGACGCAAACCCTTCTGGTGATAGAACCGAGTACATTGAATTTTCGAGCATCCACACCTCATCACCGCAGGCCAAAGCAAGCGCTCCTCCGCTTCCCCCTTCACCAAAAATAATGGTAATCATGGGAACCGGCACGGTGCTTAACTCAAGTAAATTCCGTGCGATCGCCTCACCCTGACCATTCTCCTCGGCTGCTTGTCCCGGATACGCACCGGACGTATTAACAAACGTAATCACCGGTCGGTGGAACTTGGCCGCCTGCATAATCAACCGCCGGGCTTTCCGGTAACCAGCTGGTAACGGGCTCCCAAAGTTCTTGGCAATCCGTTCCTCAGCGCTCGTTCCCTTATCGGTTGCAATTAGGGTCACCGGCTGTTGGTTGAATATTCCGATTCCCCCAATAACGGCCTGGTCATCGCCATTTCCGCGATCGCCATGAAGTTCCATAAACTCACTGCATAAGCCATGAATCAACTCTGGGGTCGTAATCTTTTTTGGCCCCCGGGCAGCAGCAACAATGGCTGCCGCTGTCCGTTCGTCACCCTTAGCCATTGCTTCTGCCTCCCATCACATTATACTTCAAAAGCCAGGCAACCGCAGAACGCATTTTATCCCGCGGAACAATTGCATCGATAAACCCGTTCTTTAGGACCGTCTCAGCATCCTGCAAATCAGCCGGAACCTTCTGATGCATCGTCTGTTCAATCACGCGTTTCCCAGCAAAGCCCACTAGTGAACGCGGTTCAGCAAGAATGATATCACCCTGCATTGCGTAACTAGCCGTTACCCCCCCGGTCGTTGGGTCACACAGGACCGTCAGGTAAAAGAGCCCCGCATCACTGTGATCCTTTACCGCCCGGGAAACCTTCGCCATCTGCATCAGGGAAACAATTCCCTCCTGCATCCGCGCACCACCAGACGACGTAAATAAAACAACGGGTAGCTGTTCTCGGGTTGCCCGTTCAAAAAGCCGCGTGATCTTTTCGCCGGTGACGCGGCCGAGCGAACCCATGATAAACTGGGGATCCATGATTCCCAGCGCACACCGCTGCTTTTTAATCATTGCTACTCCGGTCAACACCGAATCATTCAAGTTTGTTTTGGCCTGGCAAGCGGCAATTTTATCGCGGTATCCCGGAAAGGATAACGGGTCGTCCGTCTGCAGGTCCGCATCGTATTCAGTAAACTGGTTCTTATCGACCAACCAGCTTAACCGCTCCCGAGCGCCAATCCGGAACCCGTACCCACATTGCGGGCAAACCTTATACTTTCCTAGTTCCTTATGGTAAACCGTCTGATGACACTTCGGACAGGCCTGCCATAATCCCTCCGGCACCTTATCCATGGCCTCCTTGTCAGCCTTAACGTGCCGGCTACGGAGGGTTTTCAAGTCAAACAGTCGCATTATTCCTCACCCATTTTCTCTTTCCAACGCGGCAAAACCTGCGTTTCAACGTAATCCGTCGTAAACGTTCCGGCCCGAAAGACCGGATCTTTTAGTATTTCTAGGTGGAACTGTTGGTTAGTAGTGACCCCTTCAACGCGCATTTCCTTGAGTAACCGGATCATTTTAGCGATTGCTTCGTCCCGGTCATGCCCCCAAGCCACGACCTTCGCAATCATCGCATCATAGTACGGCGAAATGGTTGCTCCCGAATACAACTCGGAATCAATCCGCACACCGAGATTTCCGACTGGCAGGTACAGCTTAGTAACCTTTCCGACAGCCGGCATAAAGTCCCGCTGAGGGTCTTCGGCGTTAATCCGGCACTCAATTGCATGCCCGGAAATCCGCACGTCGTCCTGCGTAAATGGCAGGTCACCGCCGGCAGCGACAATGATTTGCGCTTTCACGAGGTCAATTCCGGTAATCATTTCCGAAATCGTGTGCTCAACCTGAATCCGGGTGTTCATTTCCATGAAGTAGAAGTGGTGCTCCTGGTCCATCAAAAACTCAATCGTTCCGGTATTCAGGTAATCAATTGCTTCGGTCGCACGCAGGGCAATTTCACCGAGGTGCGCCCGCTCAGCTGCCGTTAATTGACTACACGGGCTTTCCTCAATCATTTTTTGCTTATTCCGCTGAACGGAACAGTCCCGTTCCGGGAAGTACGCCATGTGGCCGGCCCGGTCACGGAACACTTGGACCTCAATGTGCTTGACGTTGGTCATGATCTTTTCGAGGTACATCCGCCCGTCGCCAAACGCACTCTGAGCTTCACGCTGCGCATTGTTAAACGCCGCTACTAGGTCCTCTTCGTGGTCAACCCGGCGGATTCCCTTGCCACCACCACCAGCAGCGGCCTTGAGCATTACTGGGTAACCAACCTTGGCTGCGACCTTGAGAGCCTCGTCAGCGTCAGCGATAAAGCCTTCGCTTCCCGGAATTACGGGAACCGCACTCTGCTGCATCCGCACCCGGGCGTTCGCCTTATTCCCCATCAGTTCGATGGTTTCCGAATGCGGCCCAATGAACGTGATTCCACACGCCTCACACATTTCAACAAATTCGCTGTTCTCTGAAAGAAAACCGAACCCCGGGTGAATTGCTTCTGCCCCGGTGCCAACAGCCGCTGCAAGGATGTTTTTCATATTTAAGTATGAATCCTGCGGCCGGTTTCCCCCAACACAGACAGCCTCATCAGCCAGCTGAACGTGCAGGCTATGTTGATCAGCAACCGAGTAAATCGCGACCGTCTTAATTCCCATTTCCTTTAAGGAACGAATAATCCGGACAGCAATCTCACCCCGATTAGCAACCAATACTTTCTTGAACATGCACTTACCGCCCCGTCTCTTCGTCATCACCAATAAAGAACGTCAACGTTGCTGAGCAAGCCTTCTTGCCGTTCACCGTTGCAATTCCCTTTCCAGTGCCAATATTATGCTTTAACTTCTCAAGCGTTACTTCCAACCGTAACTGATCGCCCGGGCGAACAATCCGGCGAAACTTTGCGTTTTTAATGCCACCAAAGAACGCCGTCTTCCCCTTGAATTCGGGCTGTGACAGGAGCGCTACTGCTCCCGTTTGTGCCAGCGACTCAACAATTAGTACCCCCGGAAGAACCGGGTTATCCGGAAAATGGCCGTTAAAAACTTCTTCGTGCGCCGTTACATTCCGGATGGCAACCGCCTTTTCACCAGGCACGATTTCCTCAACCCGATCAATCAGTAGGAACGGGTAACGGTGCGGAATAATTTTCTTGATTTCGTTAATGTCCATTGCCATTGTTATCCCTCCGTTACGCGGAAGAGGGGCTGATCAAACTCAACGAGGTCTTCGTTATCAACAAGAACCTCCGCAATCACCCCGTCAACGTCGCTCTTAATCTCCGTCATCATCTTCATTGCCTCGATGATGCAGACAACGTCTCCCTTATGAACCGGCTGGCCAACCGTTACGTAGGCGGGACTATCCGGCTTAGCTTGTAGGTAAACCGTTCCCACCATTGGCGCCTTAATTACGGGTCCTTCCGGCTTGGCCGACTTAGTCTGGACCGGTTCTTCCTTGGGTTGGGAAGCTTCAACCGGTTGGGCTGGTTGGGCCGGTGCCGGGGTTGGCTGGCTAGCTGAAGGTGCGCTCGGCTGCTGGGCTTCACCCCGTTGCGGTGCATCGTTCTTACTTAGCCGAAGTCGAAACCCGTTTTCCTCAGTAATCTCCAGCTCCCGGGTTGGGGAGGCATTAAATTCCGCCATTAAATCCTTAATTTCGTTAAAGTTCACGCTTAGTCACTCCATTTTTTAAATGCTAGTACCGCATCATGGCCCCCAAAGCCAAGGGAGTCACTCATTGCATACTCTAAATCAGGCGCCTTGGTTCCAGGCTCAGTTACCACGTTAATCTGGCACTCCGGATCCTGCTTGGTTAGCCCCATGTTTGGCGGGAGTTCTCCCCGCTGAAGGGCGGCAACCGTTGCAACGGCCTCGACCGCTCCGGCCGCCCCTAACAGGTGCCCAGTCATTGACTTAGTACTTGAAACCTGCAGGTCACTATCAGTCCCAAAAGCAAGGTTAATTGCTTTTGCTTCCCCAACATCATTGGCGTGCGTGGCCGTTCCGTGCGCGTTCAAGTAGCCGACCTGTTCAGGGGTAATACCTGCTTCGCCCATGGCCTGCTTGAGCGCCCGGGCCGCCCCGTCACCAGTTGGATCCGGCGCAGTAATATGGTAAGCATCACACGTACTCCCATAACCGACCACTTCCGCGAGAATCTTTGCTCCCCGCGCCTTTGCGTGGTCGTAGCTTTCAAGCACAAGGGCAGCCGCCCCTTCACCAAGCACAAACCCACTCCGGTTTTCGTCAAACGGCGTTGACGCCTTCAGCGGATCACTTTCCTTGGAAAGAGCCGTAAGGGAGGCAAAGCCCGCGATCCCGATCGTATCGATTGGTGCTTCGGCGCCACCGGTAATCATGACTTCAGCCCGACCTTCCTTGATTTGCCGGAAAGCCTCACCGATTGAATTCGTTGCCGTCGAGCACGCCGTAACAATTGTCATGCACGTGTTCTTGGCGCCAAGCCGAATCGCGATGTTGCCGGCTCCCATGTTCGGAATAATTTCCGGAACAAAGAGCGGGGAAACCGCCCGCGGACCCCGTTTTCCCATTTTCAGAATCTGCTTCTGAATGGTTGAAAGGCCCCCAATTCCGGTCCCAAAAATCACTCCCATGTCTTCACCGCGGGTGTTTTCAGAGGTAATGCCGGCCTGTTCGACCGCTTCCAGAGCCGTATGAACCGAGTACTGCGCAAAGAGGTCCATCCGCCGCCCTTCCCGGCCAACGCGCTCCTTGTAGTCAAAACCATCGACCTGGCCAGCCACACTAATTCCAGTATCCGTGGCATCAAACTTGGTAATCGGTTTAATCCCAACCTTTCCTGCAAACGTGTTTTCAATAAATTCGTCCCGGGTAATTCCGTTAGGCGCAACAACGCCCATTCCCGTTACAACGACTCTCGCCATGTTATCCCTCCAACTAAATTGTCATCCCGCCGTCCACGGAAATTACCTGACCAGTGACGTAATCACTCTTAGCCAGGAACAGGGCAACGTCCGCCACGTCATCGGGCGTCCCAAACCGTTTCAACGGAATTTGTTCCATAATCTGCTTCTTAACCTTATCGCTTAGGGCATCGGTCATATCAGACTTAATCATTCCTGGCGCAATACAGTTACACCGAATGCCCCGTAAGGCACCTTCACGGGCCGTTGTCTTCATTAAACCAATCACCCCGGCCTTACTTGCGGCGTAACTTGCCTGACCCACATTCCCATGCAAGCCAACAACGCTTGCCATGTTAATAATGCACCCGGACCGTTGCTTGTTCATCCGCTTCATGAACAGTTTAGTCATCAAAAACGTCCCCTTCAGGTTGACGTTAATCACCTGTTCAAAGTCCGCTTCTTTCATCCCCACAAGCAGGGTGTCCTTAGTAATCCCGGCATTATTGACCAGAATATCAATCCGCCCAAACGCATCAAAGGCCTCCTTCGTCATTCGCTTAACGTCTTCCGCCTTTGAAATGTCGCCCAGCACCGTTGCGTACTGTACTCCATATTCGTTGATTTGGTCAATTAATTCGTCTGGAATCCCCTTCCGGCCGTTTAAAATTACCTTACAGCCTTCAGCGGCAAACCGTACGGCCATCCGTGCGCCCAATCCCCGGGACGAGCCCGAGATAAATACAACCTGATCCTTTAATTTCATCATTCTTCCCCCCGTAACGTTGCCAGCAGTTGCTGGTACCCGTCCATACTATCAACGTGGTACCGCACTACCTGCCGGTCAATCTGCTTGGTAAACTTGCTGAGTGTTTGTCCTGGCCCCACCTCGAGAGTGGCTGTCACCTGTTCGGCGTTAATCATATAGCGAACACAATCAGCAAAGTGCGTCGGCGTGCTGACTTGTTTGGTGAGCACGGCCGCAATTTCATCCTTTTCAAATGGTCTTCCCGTGGTGTTGCTAATTACCGGATAATCAGGCTCATGATACGTAAGCTTAGGCAGAGCCGTTGCTAACTGCTGCTGTGTATTCACAAAAAGCGGGGTGTGAAACGCCCCGCTTACCTTTAATGGAACCACGCGCCGCACACCAGCATCCTTTAACTGTTTGCTTGCTGCGGCTACTGCAGCCTGATCACCACCAATAACAACTTGTTTCGGGGAATTATAATTAGCAATCACGACCTGATGATCCTGATCAGAGCACGCCGCGCAGACCTGCTTGACCTGCTCAACGTCAGGATTTAAGACTGCTGCCATTGCTCCTGGCCGGGCATCGGCGTCTGCTTGCATTGCTGCCGCCCGGAGCCGTAAGACGTCCATTCCAGCGTCAAACGGCATCGCACCACTCGCGATTAACGCAGCATACTCACCAAGCGAGAGCCCCACCATGCCTCCAATGGCGAGGGTGGAAACATCGCGTTTAAGCATCGCAACTAACCCGAGTTCGACAGCAACAATGGCTGGTTGAACATACTTCGTTTCGTTTAGCCGGTCCTCATCATTGAGAACTGCAGCAACGTCGTAACCTACATGCGGACTCGCCGCATCAACAACCTTTCGGAATAAGTCATCATTTGCGTATAGATCACAACCCATTCCTGCATACTGGGCCCCCTGACCACTAAATAAAATCCCGAATTTCATGGTGTTCAGTTCCTATCTAAATCAAATTAAATTAGTCCTTAGCGTCAAGTTCCTTCTTAACGTACTTAACAACGTCTTCAACCGTCGTGATGTCCTCGTCGGCCTCCAGTTCAATTTCGAACTCATCTTCAAGTTCGCTCATGATTTCGAAGAGGTCTAAACTATCAGCATCCAGGTCATCCTTGATGTTTGTCGTCAGCGTAATCTTCGCCTTATCAACATCTAATTCTTCGGCTGCAATTTCCTGTACCTTAGCAAAAATTTCTTCTTCAGTCATTGATATAAAACTCCTTTACCATGATTTAGAATCGAATAATTTGTGTTCCCACAGTCAGACCGCCGCCAAAACCACTCAGCGCAACCACTGCTCCACGGTGGAGCGTCCCGTGGGTCACTAGTTCATCCAGTAAAAGCGGAATACTTGCTGCAGATGTGTTTCCATACTTCGCAATGTTCACTGGGAACTTAGCAACCGGCTGACCAATTTTTTTAGCAATCACACCTATGATACGATAATTTGCTTGATGTAGCAAAAAATAGTCAACATTATCAGCGGTCATCCCTGCTGCATCCAACGTTGTTGTCAACGACCGGGCAACTTCGTTTGTGGCAAACCGATAAACGGCATGGCCATCCATCGTAAACGGGACGTATTCCCAGCGTTGGTGCTGCGGCGGAAACGACTGCAAGGGGGCTATCTGCCCTGCTTGTAGTTTATCATATGCCGTTCCATCCGCCCACATCTGACCAGCCAGAAATGCGGCTGCGTCGTCATCAGACTGCTTTTCCAAAAGAACCCCGGCAGCGCCGTCACCAAACAGCACCGCGGTCCGCCGATCCTGCCAGTCGACCAGCTTGGATAATACCTCGCCCCCAATGACGAGGGCCCGGTGCATTCCCGTTGCTAAAAATCGCTGAGCGACCTGGAGACCGTATACAAAGCCAGAACACGCGGCGGAAAGATCAAAGCACGCGGCGTTTACCGCCCCAATCCGTCCCTGAACAATCGCTGCAGTCGCTGGCGTACATGAATCGGGCGACATGGTGCCCACGACGATCAAATCGAGGCTCGCAGGATCCCATCCGCTCCGCGTCAACATCTGCTGGGCTGCCCGGGTACACAAATCGGCGGTATTTTCGCCGGTACTAATATGGCGGGATTCAATTCCCGTCCGGGGGCGAATCCACTCATCTGACGTATCTAAGAACGTACTTAAATCGTCGTTTGTTACGACCCGCTCTGGAACTGCCGCTCCCGTCGCCACAATTTTAATTCCCGTTCTCATTCTCCTACTCCCATTTATAATCACCTACTGCCGCCGTTCTTGGTCATCAACAATGAAAACCAATTCCCCGCTGCAGGCTTTCTTACCATCATCAAGCGTCGCAGTGAAGCGCACAGTCCCCATGTTGCGCCGTTGCTTAATAATTTCAACGGTAAAGTGAAGGATCGCTCCAGGGCGCACCATTTGCCGAAACTTGACCTTATTAGCAGCGCCTAAGTATGCGGTCTTATTCCTAAACGCTGGTGATTTTAAAATCAGAATGGAGGCGACCTGTGCCGCGGTTTCAACGATTAATACTCCAGGCATCACCGGGTTTCCCGGAAAGTGCCCCCGGAAGTAATCTTCATTAATGGTGACGTTCTTCGTTGCCCGAATCATCTTATCAGGAACGATTTCATCAACGTAATCAACGTAGCAAATCGGACTCCGATTAGGAATTAAGTCCATAATCTCCTGCGCGTTCATTACTGGCATCACACGCACCTTCCTTTCGTAGAACCATTATTTAGCTCCACGAAGTACTCTACTCTATTATCGTAAGCGTGTCAAATCATATCATTAAAAATGTTTTTCTATGAGATACCAATAACAAAAGAAACCATCCAGAAAGCATAGTAAAAGCGTCCCTCCATCAAAGGAACGCTTTTATTCCATAATTACTTCGCGTCGTAGGAATTATCCTCCGCAGAATCATCATCTGCATCCTGCTGCTTATCCTTATCCTTTTCAGCAAGCTCTTCGTCAACGGAAATTTCGTCACCCGCCGTTGCCGGAATCACGTTCATTACGGCGTTCACGTCAAAGGTCAGGTAAATCCCGTCACAATCAACGGAAACCGTGCCGTCCGCCTTGTTGATCTTGTCAATCTTTCCGTGTAACCGGCTAATCATAACAACGTGATCCCCAACGTGGAGGCTGTTAATCATTTCCTGGTGCTGCTGTTGCTGCTTCTTTTGTGGCCGAATCATGATGAAGTACATCAAAACAAACAGAACCACAAACATTATGATGGTCGTAACCGAGCCCATTAATAACACTCCTTCGTCATAGTCTAAACATAACCATACCAAAAACAACCGTCCTTGCCAACCGCTCTTAGTTCTGGTTATACGGAATTCCCAAATGTTCGTAGGCCGCCGGCGTCACTACCCGCCCCCGGGCTGTCCGTTTCAAAAAACCAATTTGCATGAGGTACGGTTCAATCATATCCGCGACCGTCTCCGCCTCTTCACCCGTATTGGCTGCAATCGTGGTTAACCCAACGGGACCGCCACCATACAGTTCAATCATCGTGGTCAGCACCCGCCGGTCATTCTCATCCAGTCCCCGCTCATCAATTCGCAGTAGTTGGAGAGCATAATCCACGATTTCCGGATCAACCGTCTCCTTTCCGGCAACTTCCGCAAAGTCCCGCACTCGCTTAAGCAGCCGGTTCGCAATCCGCGGGGTCCCCCGGGAACGCCGCGCAATCGCATGGGCGCCTTCCCGGCTGATAGCCGTGTGTAACACCTGAGCGGAGCGGTGAATAATCGCCACCAGGTCATTCTCGGTGTAATACTGCATGTGGCCGTTTATTCCAAACCGGTCCCGCAACGGTGCCGCTAACATTCCCGCCCGGGTAGTCGCCCCAATGAGGGTAAACGGAGGTAGCGGGAAATGAACGGCGTGAGCGCCGGCATCCTGCCCAACAACGATGTCGATGTAGTAGTCTTCCATCGCTGAATACAAAATTTCTTCGACGTTCTTGGGAAGACGGTGGATTTCATCAATAAATAGCACGTCTCCCGGTGTCAATTCGTTCAAGAGCGCCACCAAGTCACCGGGCCGTTCGATTGCCGGGCCACTCGCCTGCTTAAGGTTCACCCCCAACTCGTTAGCGATAATCACGGCCATCGTGGTTTTCCCTAATCCTGGTGGACCGTACAGTAAAACATGGTCCAACGCTTCTTCCCGGTGTTTAGCAGCCTTGATGTAAACCCCAATTTCTTGTTTGAGCTTTTCCTGCCCAATGTAATCATTCAGCGTCTGGGGGCGTAACGATCCCTCAACCTGTTCTTCGGCCGCATCGTTACTTGCAGCTGAGACGATCCGTTCTTCATCGTCCATTCGACCCCTCCTCTCGCTAATTCATCATCAACCGGAGCGCTTCCCGCAGGTACTCGTCAGTCGACTGCCCCTCAAAGTCACGGAGCTTCTTGGTCACCCGCTTGACCTCCGTCTTAGTGTATCCCAAAGCACTTAAAGCAGCGACCGCCTCTTGCAGGGTTGGATCATCAGTCGGTGGCTGGGCAACTTCCTTGTTCGGGGCTTCAGCAGCAACCGGCGCGAGCTTTCCTTTGAGGTCCAGAATAATCTGCTTAGCAGTCTTCTTCCCAATTCCCGGGTACTTCACCAGGTAGTTCACGTCGTCCGCCTCAACGGCCGCAACAAAGCCGGCATGGTCGTCATTAGCTAAAATTGCCAGCGCACTCTTGGGACCGATTCCCGCTACACTAATCAACCGCAAGAAAAGCTCCTTCTCTTCTAATGAGCTAAAACCGTATAGCGTAACGGCCGTATCCCGAACAGCCTGGTACACGTACACCCGCTGCTTTTCGTTTTCATGGAAACGAAACGGGTTCGCCACCTGGACCTGGTAACCAACCCCTGCCACATCAACAACGATGTAACCGGGCGTCACCGCAGTAACCAACCCCGTTAAATACTCATACATGGTTTTCCTCCTTAATTACTGGTTCCACGACCGCTTACTGTGATGCGGATCCTGAATTCGCTTGAACATCCGCTGTAACTCGTTGGCCGTAAAGTGGATTGTGGTGGGCCGCCCATGGGGGCAATTGTACGGGTTAGTACACTCCGCCAAGTGGTCCAAGAGGGCTTGCCCCTGCGCTAGTTCGAGGTGATGATTAGCCTTAATCGCCTGCTTACAGCTCGCCATCGCTAACGCCGCTTCCCGGAGCCGGGCCGTAGTAATATTGCGATGGGCAATTACGGTATCCACAATCGTCCGGATTTGTTCAGCCACATCGGTTTCCCCCATCCACGCCGGATGCTCCCGCACAATAAACGTGTTCTGCCCGAAATCGGCCAACGTAAGCCCCAGCTGGTTTAAATCATCCATCCGTTCACTCACAATCAACGCGTCACTTGCAGGATAGTTCAAAACGACCGGCACAAGCAGTTCCTGCATTGCAACGTGTTCGTTAGCCGCAGCAGTGGTAATTTTCTCAAACTTCACCCGTTCATGGGCCGCGTGCTGATCAATCAGGTATAACCCATCATCGCCCTCAGCTAATAAATACGTCCCGTGAACCTGGCCTAAGTACCGTAACCGGGGAAAATGCACGCTAGCAGCCTCGTTAGCTCCAGTGACGTTTGTCTGATAGTGCCGGTCCCACGCCTGCATGGCAGGACTGGTAAGATCAGTCCGATGCTTAATGGTAATGACTGCTGGTTGTTCATCCGTGGCTACCGCCTGCTCTTCTTGCGGAGAAGCCGGCACCGGAGAAGAATTCCCCATTACCGCGGCGTGCACCCGGTTACGCACCGCCTGGGCATGAACACTGGCCCGAAAGTCCAGTTGTTCACTGCGCTTTACCCGTGGCGTCTCTTTGGGGGACACGGTAGCGGCAGGAATTAAATCAGCGCCTGCCAGTCCCTGACGAACCGCGGTGGCAATCAGTGCCTCCAGCTGATCCTCCTTGCTTAACCGCACTTCCTGTTTCGTTGGATGAACGTTCACGTCCACCAAAAGCGGGTCAAGCTGAATATTAATTACCGCAATGGGAAACCGCCCCACCATCAACTTCGTTCCGTACCCCTCCTGAATTGCCGCCCGTAATACGGGGTTGACCACCGTCCGGCCGTTAATCAGGGTTGTCATGTACTTCTTAGAAGCACGGGTGGTTGTTGGTTTAGCGACGTATCCCGTAACGTGAAAATCAAGGTCCTGCTGGTCAACAGCCAGCATCTCCCGGGCAACCCGGACGCCGTAGACCGCACTAATAACCTGTTGCATTTTACCATTTCCGGCTGTCTGAAGCAGGGTGCGCCCGTTATTAACTAACCGAAGCGCAATCTCTGGGTGACCCAGTGCTAACCGGCTAAGCAAATCACTGGTATGGGCGAGTTCGGTGGCGGGGGACTTGAGGTACTTTAGCCGGGCAGGAGTGTTATAAAATAGCCCCGCAACGGTTACTACAGTCCCCGGGCGGTGTGCCGTTGGTTCAAGGGTCACCTGCTCCCCACCCTTGATGTGGATCGTGGTTGCCGCCTGCGCGTCCTTAGTTGCCGTCGTGAGCGTTACGTCTGCGACCGAGGCAATACTTGGCAACGCCTCACCCCGAAACCCGAGGGTGTGCACCCGAAACAGGTCGGTCCGGTCTGTAATTTTACTCGTCGCGTGTCGCCGAAACGCCACCGGAACGTCCTCTTCGGCAATTCCCGCCCCGTTATCGGTCACCGTAATGGTTTTCAATCCGGCATCCGTCAACTCAACCGTGATCCGCTGGGCGTGCGCATCAATTGCGTTTTCAACCAGTTCCTTGACCACCGAGGCCGGCCGTTCAATGACTTCCCCGGCGGCAATTTGGTTTGCCAGGTTTTCTGGAAGCTCATGAATTCTTGTCATCAACGCCACCTCCCTGGAGTTGCTGCTGCCACTTATAAAGAAGGTTCATCGCATCCAGCGGCGTCATCCCCATTAAGTTTAACTGCCGTAACTCATCCACAATCGGCGCGGTTACCGGGTCCTTTTGGGGACGGGGAGCAGGAGGTGTTTCCGGAACGAACAACGAGAGCTGTTCATCCGTTTCCGCTACCGGATCCGCTGGCTTAGAATCAGCCGTGGCCTCCAGTTGCTGTAGAATCACGTTTGCCCGCTTGATCAGGGGTGCCGGCATTCCCGCTAACTTAGCAACGTGGATTCCATAAGACTTATCAGCCGGCCCTGGGGCAACCTTGTGCAGAAAGATTAACTTGCCGTCCCGTTCAACCGCTCCAACATGAACGTTTTTAAGGTGCGGGAGTTGGGCCGTTAGCTGGGTCAGCTCGTGATAATGGGTCGAAAAGAGCGTCTTGGCATGCACGTGCTCATGGACATACTCAATAATTGCCTGGGCAAGCGCCATCCCGTCATACGTCGCCGTTCCCCGCCCGAGTTCATCAAAGAGCAACAAACTGTTAGCAGTAGCGTTACTCAACGCTGCGTTAGCCTCCTGCATTTCAACCATAAACGTCGAATTTCCCGCGATTAAATCATCCGCAGCCCCAATTCGGGTAAAGATCTGGTCAAACAACGGTAACTGTGCCTTTTTAGCCGGAACGTAACACCCCATCTGCGCCATGATTACCGTCAGGGCAACCTGCCGCATGTAGGTACTCTTCCCGGACATGTTCGGCCCGGTAATCAGTAAAATCTGCGCGTCCCGCGTTAACTGCACGTCGTTGGGAACGTACTCCTCCGTTCCGATTACCTTCGCAATCACGGGATGCCAGCCCTGTTCAATCACCATCTCCTGGTGTTGCGTGTCAAACGTCGGCCGGACAAACTGGCCCTCCTCGCTCACCGCCGCAAAGCTTTGGAGGACGTCGAGTTGGGCAACGGCGGCCGCTAACCGCTGCAGGCGCGGAATTGCCCGTTTAATTTGCTCGCGGATTTCCATAAAAAGCTGATGTTCAAGGGCAACGGCGTGGTCCTCCGCCCCGAGGATTAACTGTTCCTTTTCCTTTAATTCCGGGGTGATAAACCGCTCTGCATTCACCAGCGTTTGCTTCCGGTGGTACCGGTCCTGCGGCACCTTATCAAGGTGGGGCCGGGAAACCTCAATGTAGTACCCGAAAACGCGATTAAACCCGATTTTTAACTTATTAATTCCGGTTGCTTCCCGCTCCTGCTGCTCCAGGTCAGCAATCCACTGCTTCCCGTTCGTCATCGCTTCCGTGTATTCATCAAGTTGTTTACTGTATCCCGGACGAATGAGTCCCCCGTCAGTAATGGTTACGGGGGGATCATCAACAATTGCCCGGTGGATCAAGTCCGTAACGTCACTGACCGGATCGAGGTCCTTCAACAGTGTTGTAAACGCCCCGGTATCAAGTTCGGTAACAACGTGGCGGAGTTGCGGAATGTGCTCCAGGGACGTGCGCAGTTGGACCAGGTCCCGGCCGTTTACGTTTCCCAGGGCAACCCGCCCAACAAGGCGTTCGAGGTCGTATACGTGGGTTAATTCTTCCTGGAGGGCCGAACGCTCCATGAAATTTTCCAACAATATGGTGACCCGTTCCTGCCGGTCACGAATTGCCGCAGCATCAAGCAACGGGCGGCGAATCCACTGGTGAAGCATTCGCCCGCCCATGGCCGTTTTAGTCTTATCCAATAACCACAGTAGCGTTCCCGCCTTTTTCCCCGTCCGTGAATTTTTTACCAGGTCAAGGTTCGTAACGGCGGAATGGTCGAGTTTCAAAAACGCCGTTGGGGTGTAGCTTACCGCCCGTTTAAGGTGGGTAAGCGCCCGCTTTTGGGTAACGATGAGGTAGGAAACAAGGTGCTTAACTGCCGCCAACTCATTCGGGTCGGTTAAGCCCTGAATAGCAAAGCCCACCTCAGCATGGTCACTGACCTGCAATTGTGGTGACTGTAGTATATGGAGCTTTTTTAGCTGTTTCTTAGTTGCGGCCGTAACGCTTTCGTCCAGAACAACTTCTTTAGTTTGCAAACTAATTAGTTCGTTAACCACCGCAGGGAGGTCCGACAGGTGGGTCACCTGCAATTCCCCGGTGGAAAGGTCAACGTAGGCCAGCCCAAACGCCTCCTGTGATTCGTGAAGCGCCGTGAGGTAGTTATTATCCTTAGCATTGGTTTCAGTCTGATCAACCAACGTTCCTGGAGTAATAAGCTGAACGACTTCGCGCTTAACCATTCCCTTGGCGAGCTTGGGATCCTCCATCTGCTCACAAATGGCAACCTTGTACCCCTGGTCAACCAAAATGTCGATGTAATTTTGCACCGCGTGGTGGGGCACCCCACACATTGGCACCTTTTCCTTTGACTGCTTATTCCGGGCGGTGAGGGTCAGTTCAAGCAGTTGCGCGCCCTTCACCGCATCGTCATAGAACATCTCGTAAAAATCACCCAGCCGGTAAAACAAAAACGCATCCGGATACTGCTTTTTTATCGCTAGGTACTGCTCCATCATCGGCGTTGTCTTTTTTGCCATTACTTCTCTCACCTCCACACCAAACGAACCTATTCAAAAAAGGGTTGATCCGGACTAATTTGAACCGGAATAATCCGCCGGGCAACAAACGGAGCGGCGTCCTTTGTCTCCACCACGCAGCCACACAGCATTGCGCGGTCTTCTTCGGCGACGGTGAACCGTACGGGCATCTGGGTGAGAAACCGGTCAATTACCGCAGTCCGTTCCATTCCTAGGATACCGTCGTACGGACCGGTCATTCCCGCATCACTCATAAACGCGGTTCCCCGCGGCAATACCCGGGCATCGTTTGTTTGCACGTGCGTGTGCGTTCCGACAACTGCGGTCACCTGGCCGTCAAAGTACCAGGCAAACGCCTCCTTCTCGCTCGTTGTTTCCGCATGAAAATCAACAAAAATTGCATCAACGTGCTCGTGTTTTTTTAGTCGCTCAATAATCCGGTGCGCCGTTGCAAACGGATCATCACACGGATTCATGAACACCCGGCCCTGCAGGTTAATGATGCCAACCTTATGCTGGTTCACCTTAACGGTACAGTACCCCTTCCCCGGAACCGAGGCTGCAAAGTTAGCTGGCCGAATCAGCTTATCTGCGTGGTCGATAAAATCCTGAATTTGCGGATTATCCCACGTATGATTCCCCATCGTGATTACGTCTGCTCCGGCTGCCAAAAGCTTTTTATAAACTTTTTCGTTGATTCCCCGCCCCCGGGTGGCATTTTCCCCGTTAACAATGGTTAGCTGGGGGTGATACTTCTTCTTTAATTTGGGCAAATATTCCGCGACCATGTGTTGGCCCGCCGTGCCCATTACGTCACCGATAAATAAAAACTGCATGGTTCAGGCGTCCTTCTTACTAATTTCGTTATTATTCTATCATAATCATCCTGCCGGAGTTCCTTCACCAGGGAGTTGTAAGACAAACGTGACGGTCATAACCAGTGTTATGACCGTCACGTTTTCCGGGACGCTACTTAGCGTAGTCAATTGCCCGGGTCTCCCGAATTACCGTCACCTTAATCTGGCCCGGATATTCGAGCTCGTCTTCAATTTTTGCCTTAATGTCGTGGGCAAGCGTTGTTGCCTGCAGGTCATTTACCCGCTTTGGTTCAACAATTACCCGCACTTCACGACCAGCTTGGATTGCGTAACTCTTGTGAACGCCCTTAAAGCTCTTAGCAATCCCCTCCAGCTTCTTCAGCCGGTGAAGGTAACTTTCAAGTGATTCGCTCCGAGCTCCTGGCCGGGCAGCAGACATTGCGTCCGCCGCAGCAACCAGTACCGCAATCACTGACTGGGGCTCTACATCACCATGGTGGGAAGCAATTGTGTTAACCACAACCTTACTTTCGTGGTACTTCTTCGCCAGTTCAACCCCAATTTCAACGTGTGAACCATCAACCTCGTAATCAATGGCCTTACCAATATCATGTAACAATCCTGCGCGCTTCGCCATTGTAACATCTTCGCCTAACTCAGCTGCCAGCACTCCTGCTAGCTTTGCAACCTCAATCGAATGGTTGAGGACGTTTTGCCCGTAACTGGTCCGGTAATTCATCCGCCCCACCGTCTTGATTAAATCAGGGTGCATCGAATGTAACCCAAGGTCAAAAATAGCCTGTTCCCCGGTTTCCCGAATCTTGCTATTCATTTCCTTGGTAGCCTTTTCGACCATTTCTTCAATCCGCGCCGGGTGAATTCGCCCGTCCTGGATTAACTTTTCAAGGGCAATTTTAGCAATTTCACGCCGCACAGGATCAAACCCGCTCAGCACAACTGCTTCGGGAGTATCATCGATAATTAAGTCAATTCCCGTTAATGTTTCGAGGGTCCGAATGTTTCGGCCTTCACGCCCAATAATCCGGCCCTTCATATCATCGTTTGGAAGGTTGACTACCGATACCGTCGATTCAGAGACGGTGTCCGCAGCAGATCGTTGAATCGCCTGGGTAATCAGGTTTTTAGCCCGCCGATCAGCTTCAGCCTTTGCCTCTGCTTCGGAATCCTTAATCATGATTGCCCGTTCCCGGCTCAACTTATCCTTCATTTTGGCAAGAATTTGACCCCTTGCCTGATCCTCAGTTAGCGAAGCGATTTCCTCAAGTCGTTCCTGCTGTTGCGCAACGAGTGAGTCAATCTTCTTGTTTTTGTTTTCGAGCGCTTTTCGATCATTAGCCAGCCGATTTTCCTTGTGTTCAAGCGACTGTTCCCGCTTCTCGAGGGACTCATCCTTGTGATCAAGGGTAGCTTCCCGTTGAATTAACCGGTCTTCCTGTCGCTGAACCTCAGCTCGCCGATCCTTTAATTCGCGTTCAACCTCTTTCCGGTAACGGTGACTTTCGTCCTTGGCCTCTAAAAGCGCTTCTTTCTTAGCGGCCTGCGCATCCTTATTGGCCTGCTGAATAATCCCATCAGCAGTCTGCGTAGCCTGATCAAGGTGCGCTTCATAGGTCCGTTTCCGAAAAACCGTTCCCAAAACAAAACCAACTACTAACGTTATAACGGCGACGGCGAGGATAGCAAAAATCATCATAATGCTACACCCCCACATCGTCTAATTAGCAAATCGAGTTTTAGATGTTAATTGATTAATTGCACACAGCATTATTCTAATCGTCCGGCGCGAGCAGTGTCAACACTCAGATAACCAATCGACCAAATTTATCATAAAATAAAATCGTTGGTCAAAACCAACCAACGATCACCAATTCTACTTCTGATCATCTAACGGCAACTCATCAGGATGAGCCTCCTGTTCCTCATCCGGTGAAGCAATCCCGTAAGCAGCCCGCACCTTCGCGGTAACCTCCTTCATCATATCAGGATGTTCTTTCAGGTAAGTCTTCGCGTTTTCACGGCCCTGACCAATCCGGTCATCACCATACGAGAACCACGAGCCGCTCTTCTTAATAATGTCCTTTTCAACGGCCATATCAAGAAGTTCACCGGTCTTGGAAACCCCCTCACCGTACATGATGTCAACCTCGGCAACCTTAAACGGCGGGGCAACCTTATTCTTTACGACCTTGATCTTAACCCGGTTACCGATAATATCGCTTCCGCTCTTAATTTGCTCAGCCCGCCGTACTTCCAGCCGGATTGTTGAGTAAAACTTAAGTGCGCGTCCACCAGGGGTCGTCTCAGGATTTCCAAACATCACGCCGACCTTTTCCCGGATCTGGTTGATAAAGATTGCAATCGTCCGGGTTTTATTAATTGAACCGGAAAGTTTCCGGAGCGCCTGGGACATCAACCGGGCCTGCAGCCCAACGTGAGCGTCCCCCATCTCGCCTTCAATTTCTGCCCGTGGAACTAATGCAGCAACCGAATCAACAACGATAATGTCAATGGCTCCCGATGTAACCAGCATGTCCGCAATTTGAAGCCCTTCTTCCCCAGTGTCAGGTTGGGAAAGGATCAAATCACTCGTGTCAACCCCAAGTGCCTTGGCGTACGAAAGGTCCATCGCGTTTTCAGCATCGATGTAAACAGCCTTCCCGCCCATCTTCTGGACTTCAGCCACAGCATGGAGAGCCACCGTTGTTTTCCCTGAACTTTCAGGACCGTAAATTTCAATAATCCGGCCCCGCGGATACCCACCAACACCAAGCGCCTCGTCAAGGGCAATCGATCCGCTTGAAACGGTTTCGATTTCTGTATTAATCTGTTCGTCCATCTTCATGATGGAGCCCTTTCCGAAGCTTTTTTCAATTTTCTTTAGCGCGTTATCAAGCGCTGTTTGTCGTTCATCTGCCAAGAATCATTCCTACTTTCCGTCCAAGTTTCTCTGCCAAATCCGGCTTACCTTCCTTAGAATACCGAACTCAATCACAAAAATCAAGAAAAATACGAACTAATGTTTGCCCAACTCTGAAGAAACCAACTGGAATGCCGTCAACACACACTGTCGGCGCACGGTGTCGCGGTCGCCATCAAAACGGTACTTCTGAGCGATCGTCCCCTGTTCACTGGCTAACCCAATCCACGCTGTCCCGGCCGGATTCCCTTCCAGCTCAGCCGGGCCAGCTACCCCGGTGAAGGAAAGTGCGATGTCAGTTCGCATAATTTCACGGGCACGGCGAGCCATCCACAGGGCCACTTCTTCGCTAACAACCCCGAACTGGTTAATTACCGGCGCCGGAATCCCCAACAACACGCTTTTCGCTTCGTTTAAGTAGGTTACAAATCCCCCCGGAAAAACAGCAGAAATTCCAGGAACCGTCGTTAACGTGGACTGAAAGAGCCCACCGGTTAAGCTCTCCGCCGCAGTAATTGTTTTATCCTGTTCAATTAAATCCGCCCCAACTTGATGAGCCATCCGTTGCAATTCTTCCATTCCATGAACCCCTCACTTATTAATTACGCTCTTTCCGTATCAATTTTGCACTTGTCTTCCTGTTTTTCACCGGTTTAAAAATGCAGGCCCGGGCAATCACCACCGTGGTGCTTACCAAGCCCGCAATTTCAACTGTTTCCTTACTTCTTCCCGAATGAATCGGCAAACACTGCCCGGCTGTGGTAGAAGTAATCACACCCCGAGTAAACCGTAAAGAACAGGCAAATATACAGCAACACCGTTCCAACCGGGAAGTTAACAGCTGCAAAAAAGACGTTATTTAGCAGGAGAAAAATAATGGCAAACATCTGCGTAAACGTCTTAATCTTCCCTGGCATTGCCGCTGCCATCACTTGCCCGTTATTTTCAACAACGATTAAGCGCAACCCCGTTACTGCCAATTCCCGGCAAACGATAATTGCGGCCACCCACGCCGGAACCTTTCCCATCTGAACAAGGAAAATAAACGCAGTCATCACTAACATCTTATCCGCCAGGGGGTCCGCAAATTTACCAAAATTGGTGATAAGGTGCTGCCGGCGCGCAATTTGCCCGTCAATAAAGTCCGTCACACACGCTCCTGCAAATACAAGTGCCGCAATTAAGTGCGTCCACCCGATCGTTGTTCCGGCAATGGTTACCGTTCCCCAGTGCCAGGGAACCGCCAGCAAAAGCATAAAAACGGGGATTAATATAATCCGGCCGACCGTCAACTTGTTCGGTAAGTTCATTTCTTATAGTTCCTTCCTAAGTACTAATAATCGCGGTTCACCGTTTGCGGCGTTCCGTTCGTTACAGTTCCAGTAGTCTGCGCAGGGACCGTTCCCATATTAATGACGATACTCCGCACGGTTAACTTGTGGTTGGCCTTCAGAAAATTAAATTTCCGGCCATTAATCTTAATCAGTGTTCCCTTGGAGTTCCCTAGGCTAATTTGAACGTTAGTTGCCGCTGCCGGAATCCGAATTTGCCGGCTCATTCCGGCCATTAACGTTCCCTGCCAGAGGGTTTCCCCGTTAACGGCAACGGAACACCATGATTCATCAGCCTTCCCCGTTAACTGAATCACGTTGTTTCCATCGTTATTCTTCATCTTGTAAACAAAGGTCTTCCCGCTCTTCCGGGTTAACTTAAATGATTGTTTCTTATGGTGCTTAGCCTTCGAAGACTGGGCAGATGACGATTGACTCGTCATCGTTGAGCTAGTCGAACTGCTTGCAACCGTTGCACTAGAAATCTTGCTATTGGTAGAACTAGTTACCGCAGACGAATGATGGTGGTGAACGTTATTATTAACCGTCACCTTCCGGCTCGTTTGGGCAATCTGCCGTTCGTGTTGCGTCGCCCGCCGATTCTGAACCGATGCGTACACCACCCCACCAATAATCAAAACGACAACCCCGATAATGGTGATTAACGGCAACTGTTGTTTTAACCGCTCAAGCATTCCCGGCTTTGTTGCTGGTGCAGGACCATTTTGCCGCCGGCGAGAAAGGGACTGCCCGGCCGCACCGTCTGCATTATCAGTAACACTTCCCTCTGTTAGCTGGGCCACAACCGCATCCCCATCAAGACCAACGGTGTTCGCATACTGCCGCACAAAGGCCCGCACGTAAAACTGCCCGGGAAGTGCTTCGAAATTATTTTCTTCGATTGCAATCAGGTACCGTTTTTGAATCTTAGTAATCTGCTGCAAATCATCAAGGGTGTACCCCTTCTTTTCCCGTGCAGCTTTTAATGTTTGTCCAATATTGTCCATTAGGAATCTCTCCAATAAACCATGATTTCCTCTTCGAGTTCTTCACCAGTATAGCACATTCCGCCCTCGTGAAACCGCAGTTTCTATTTAAGCCAGCCCCCGGTGACGTAAAGTGTTTGCCCCGTCATGTACTGGGCCTCTGGTTGAAGCAATCCCGTTATCCAGTAAGCAATTTCCTGGGGCGTTGCAAAGCGGCCAGCAGGAACATCGGCGGCCACCGCCGCACGCGTTTCATCGTCAAACATCGCGTTCATCCGCGTATCCACTGCTCCGGGAGCAACAACGTTGACGGTGATCCCCGTTGCTGCCACTTCCTGACTATAAGCGCGGGCAAATGCGCTTAATGCACCCTTAATGGTACTGTACGTCACTTCCATGGCGCTCCCAGCACCACCATACACCGAACCCACAAATACAATCCGGCCATGTTGACGTTGAGCTAACTTCTCTTCAACCAGTTGCACTAACCGAAGGGGGGTCTGCAACTGAACCCTTAACATGGAAGCAAACCGCCCTGGATCACTGTCATGAAATAACCCGTACTCGGTGGTTCCCTGGGCAAAAATAACGGCATCCAGGCCAAACAATTGATTGGCAATTGTCGCAGCAGCATCTATTTCACTTAGATCAGCCGCAACGGGAAGAAAATCCTGGCGGGAATACTGTTCCTGTAATTCAGTTGTTAACGCCGTAATCCGGTCCTTTCCCGTATGGTAGTGCAAGTATAACGACCAGCCCTGCGCCGCCAACCGCCGGGCAACGGCCGTTCCGATATCACCGGACGCACCGCAAACTAACGCCCACTTCATCACTAATCATCTCCCGGTAAAAGTGTTACTTCGCATGGTTCCTGACTTACCATGCACTTCATGTGTTCACAAACATCCGCCAACGTTAACCGCTGCAGCTCGCCAAGTGCCTCAAATAGCGTCACGTCGCCCGGAAACGTCGCCGCGGAATCAGCCACCGTTTCAAGCGAATTAATTGCCTGGAGATACCGCCCCGTATACTCCCGCTTAGCACGTTCAAACGCCGATTGTGCGGTTGCCAGTAAGTCCGTGGCCTGTGCGAGCTGCTGGCGAACAGCCTGGATTAATTCTTCCGGTCGGGGTGTTTCTCCCGTAATCGTCATAAAGTGGTAGCCCCGTTCATACTCGTAGGTGGCACTAAAGCTATCATCGAGCAATCCCGAATCATAGTGCCGCTGGTAAAACGCCGTATCCTCACCAAAGAGCAGGTACAACCCAATCTGACCAGCAAGGCGTGCGCGCAGTCCCGAAAAGCCAGAAAGCGCCGCCGTCATTCCCCGTAACCCCACCGCAATCCGTGGCCGGTTAACCGCCAAGTGTAGCGTTGTCCTTTTTACCGGAGAAGCCAAAGCAACGGGCTGCCGGACAAACGCTGGTGCGGGCCGGAATGGCAACGGAAGCTGCTGAAGAAACGCGGCAATCCGCTGAGCATCAAACCCACCCGTAACAAACAGTGTCATGTTTGCCGGCTGGTAAAACGTTGCCCAGCACGCGTACAACATCGCCGGGGTAATTGTTGCAATTGATTCCTGGGTGCCCGCAACGTCGGCGGCCAACGCTGTTTTGGGGTACATACTTTGCCCTAACTGCGCTAAGAGCCGCCAATCCGGATCATCCTGGTACATTTGAACCTCCTGCCCGATAATCCCCTGTTCCTTCGCCACTCCTCTGGCCGAAAAATACGGATCAAATACAAAATCAAGTAAAATTTGTAAGCACTCCGTTAAGTGCGTGGTTGTATTGAACAGGTAACTTGTTTGAGTGTAACTCGTAAAGGCGTTGGCATCCGCCCCGTATTTTCCGAAGAGGTCAAACGCATCGTGATCCCGCTTCTCAAACATCTTGTGTTCTAGAAAATGAGCAATCCCCTCGGGGTACGTCACCCGCTTCCCCGAACGATACGTCACGGCAGTATCAATCCCACCGTAGTTGACTGTCAGGAGCGCATAGCTCTTTTGGTAACCGGCACGGGGCATCAGGTTAACCCGTAACCCGTTCGCTAACGTTAGCTGATACCGGGTTTCGTGCAGCTGATTATACTTAATCTGGCGCATTCCCGGTCGCTCCTTTCAATAACATCGTTGCCTGCAACTGACATTTCCGGGCAACGCGCATCACCGCCTGCTTCGTAACGGCTTCCGTCCGCCGCATTGTTTTTGCCATACTAACCGGCTGGCCCGTTAATTGGCGGGTTAACTCCCGACTAAGAGGGGTTCCCTGCGAATCAAGGTTCGCCCGGTAACCGTTAACCAACGTTGCCTTCACCTGGTCCAACCGTGCGGAAGAAAATTCCCCCGTTTGTAGCCGGTGTAACTGGGCAATCACTTTGTCCCGAACCACCGGCGTGTTTTGGGCTTCGATGCCCGTCTCAACGACTACGGTTTGACGGAAAGCATCGTACGTACTGTTGGCATAGTACGCCAGGCTCTCCTGTTCCCGCACAGTCGTAAACAGGTACGATAACGCCGTCCCCCCAAAGAGACCGTTCATTACTACGGCAGCGTAATAGTCAGGCGTTCCATACGTTACTGGCAGTCGAAAAGCAAGGTCAAACTTCGCCTGGTTAACGGGCAATGCTAACACCTGATCGGTAACGGTTGCCCGTTCTGGCTGGTGGTACGTGATTTCACGTTCAAGGGGCTGCCGGGGTGTAAACGGCAACCGGTCTGCGACCGCAGCAATCACGGGTGCTTCATCCACGGCACCCGTAACGCCGATCAAAACCTCGTCTGCCGTGAGCATTTGCTGGTAAGCGACCGCTAACGTCATCGCGTTTTGTGCGCGCACGTCAGCCACCGTTCCCAGGGGACTGACCTGCTGGGCCGGATCATCGAAGTATTCGCCGGCTAGGCGGTGGGCCGCGAGTGTTTGCTTATCATCTGCCATTCCCGTCAGATAGTCAACCAGTATCCGCCGTTGCTGGGCAACCACCTCATCATCAAAGTGCCCCTGGTGCAACAACGGATTAAAAATCATTTCCCGCAAAAAATCAAGGCCAGCGGTCAGCAAAGCCGGCTGGCCCGGGATAAACTGGGGAGCCGGAATGGTTAAAATAAAATTAATCACGTGCCGGGTGCCCTTCCGCACTACGGTCGTCCCAAAATTTGCCCCGTACAAATCCGCCAGCGCCCGGGCAACCGCCCGCTGAGTTGGATACTGGGTGCTACTAACCTCCAGAATATTTGCCAGGAGCGTCCGCTGGGCAAGCTGCTCCGGGCTGATAATCTTCGTCGCAAACGAAACCATCACCCGAATGGTCTTAAACTGACTGGTGGGGAGCACCATCAGGTGGACCCCCGTCGTTAACTTTCGGCGCATACCTGCGCCTCCTTCCGTATTAATTCGCGGGATAATTATACACCGAACACCCCAGAACTAAAACGGGTGCTTCCTTGTTTCCTACTGGTGTACCTCAAGGTACCAGTAAAGGCCGACGACCAACCACTCGTGGATAATCATCATTCCAAGAACCGCCACCACAACAACCGGGAGCGGAACCATAACTGGGTGCGCCGCATTCATTAGGGCAAGGCCAAATACAAAAACGATTGTCAACACAACGACTGTTTGCCCTGCAATATAGCCCGCACTTAAAACCAGGTGCTGTTCCCGTTCATCGCCCGCAGGATACGACGGCCGTGCCCGCAACGCCCATACTCGCGGTTTCATTCCGTTAACTGATTCGCGAACTAACCGTAGTCGGATAATTGCCACCACCGCCATTGCCAGGCAACAAACGCCTGATAATAACCGGCTATCAATAAACATTACTAATCCGCTAAAACAAACCAACATCAGCGTCATCGTTACCGCTCGTACTAATAGCTGTTTTTTAATCCACGTCATCCTAATCACCATCCTCCATCGTAAAGAGTTCATCAACCGTCACGTCCAGTACCCGCGCCAGGGTAAATGCTAATTCCAACGACGGGGAATACTTAGCGTTTTCAATCGCATTAATTGTTTGCCGCGTCACCCCGGTCAAATCAGCCAGCCGTGCCTGGGAATACCCCTGTGCCTTGCGCAACTGTAAAATTCGGTTTTGCACTTCTGCACCCCCTAAATGTAAAATATATTTTACACCTACAGTATACTAATTCGACGGTTAATTGTCAAACATCTTTTACATCAATGCCATCAAAAAAGCTGGGACTAATCATCCCAGCTTGCCGTTAATATCCTATTTTTCAAGCTGACCCAAACCTACCTGGCGCCGCCCCCGCTCAAACCACGGTGACTTCCAAAAGGCAATTAGGTCATTCACAACGTATATACTCGAGTTAACGGCCATTGCCAGCGTTGCGTCCCCCTGACTGAACGTCACGGCCCACAGAACCAACTGGGCAACTCCACTAAACAACCACCAGTAGTACTGGTTATTGTACCGGAGAAAACACATGATCCCCGCAGTAAGACTAACCGCAAAGCTCAGCCCGTCAATCCACGGCCGCGGATCATTCGTATACCGGCCAATAGCCCACGCAGAAACGATCCACACCGCTGCCGTTGCGATCAAAGCGACCATCCACTTGCCGGCAGTAAACTTGCGCAAATGATGAACGGTTTCATCATTCCAGCTCTTCACCGCAAAAATTACCGGGAAATCAAGCGTAAGCATGTACGCAACCTGTTCAAAACATGAAAGATAGTTCTTTGCCTGTAACCCAACATAAATTAAACAAAGTGCGCTGATTACCCCTAAAATTCCGTTGACCGACTTTGCGGCGTTGATCGAAAGGATACACAATACCCCAATCATCGTCCCTGCAAACGTGACCAGGGTAAGCGTTGTAATCTTACCCGTTACTAAAAGCATCAGCTGGCTTCCTAAGGCAAACCACCATAAGTAGTAATTCGCCTGCGGCCATCCGCTGATCTGGTGCAAAAACCACCCTAGGGGATGCCGCCACATGTTTAACTCGTCTTTCATTCCACTCAATCCTTATTTAATAATTTCTGTCATGCACAACACCACCATTAAACAACAACATGTAGTGGTTGTCAAATATATAACTGCTACATGTTGTGAAAGCTATTCGTCTTTTGGTAAGAAGACTTGCCGCGGTTTACTCCCATCCTGGGGGCCGACAATCCCCTTCTCCTCTAACTCATCGACAATCCGCGCCGCCCGGTTATACCCGATCTTAAAGCGGCGCTGCAACATTGATACGCTGCACCGTTGTTCGTGGCGTAAGAGGTCAATCACCTGGTCAAACAGGGCGTCTTCCCCTGATTCGGCCGGCTGGGAGTCCGCAATGTCCTCGTCTGAAATATTTAGCGCCTCGTCATACTCTGCTTCCTGTTGTTGCTTCACAAAGTTAACGACGTTTTCAACGTCCTGGCTCGAGATAAACGCGCCCTGAACCCGCACTGGTTTATTTGCATCAATTGGCTTAAACAGCATGTCACCCCGGCCCAAAAGCTTTTCTGCTCCCGTTACATCCAGAATGGTCCGCGAATCCGTGCCCGATGCAACCGCAAAGGCCATCCGGGACGGGACGTTAGCCTTGATTAACCCGGTAATAACATCAACGGACGGCCGCTGCGTTGCCAAAATCATGTGAATCCCAGCAGCCCGCGCTTTTTGAGCAAGCCGAATAATCGCCCCTTCAACCGCATCCGAAGCGACCATCATCAAATCAGAAAGCTCATCAACGATGACAACAACGTATGGTAAGGTTGGCTCTGCGGTCCCCTGGTCGGCGTTTTGCCGTGTAACCATTGCGTTATAGTCGGCAATGTTGCGCTGGCCAGTGTCCTCAAATAAATCATACCGCCGCTCCATTTCCTCAACCATCTTATTAAGGGCCATTGCCGCCTTTTTCGGGTTAGTGACCACGGGCGTCAGCAGGTGCGGAATCCCGTTGTACACCGCCAGTTCAACCTTTTTGGGGTCAACAAGCATTAACTTGACCTGATCCGGTGGGCACTTCATCAGGAGGCTCGTAATAATGCCGTTAATCGCCACCGATTTCCCACTTCCCGTTGAACCAGAAATTAACAGGTGGGGCATCTTTGCGAGGTCGGCTGTTACCAGGTTTCCCGATACGTCCCGTCCTAGCGGAACCTCCAGGGGTTTCTTCGGATCCTTATGCTGGGCAGAAATAATGTCCTTAAACGCAACGGTTGCGACCTGCTGGTTAGGGACCTCGATTCCAATCAGGGCCTTCCCGGGAATCGGCGCCTCAATCCGAATATCCTTGGCTGCAAGGGCAAGGGCAAGGTCATCCGCCAGATTGACAATCTTACTAACCTTGACCCCAATTGCGGGGTGCAACTCATACTTCGTTACCGCTGGACCCAGAATGGTGTTCTTAATCTCCGCGTCCACCCCAAAGCTTGTGAGGGTCTGCTGGAGGACCTGCTGGTTCTTAGCAATGATCTCCTTATCCTTGCTCTGGTCAGTTGGTGGGACGTCCTGCAACAGACCAACTGGCGGCAGCTGGTAGTTCGGATTTGCCTTAGTTGCCGAAATCTCGACCGGCTGCTCCGCCGGTTTTTCTGGCGCGGGTGACTGGTCACTCCAGTTTGCCACCTGCGTATTAAGGGCGCTTTCCTTAACACTATCCCCCGTCCGGTCGGCCACCGATTGAGGAAGCTGCTCATCATCCTGCTCTTGAGGCGGTTCCGGAGCCGTGCTAGTGGACGGTTGCTTCTCGGCTGTCCGTTGTTTTGGCCGGTGCTCCTGCATCATTGCCATCAACTGGCGGCCCCACGCACCACAATGTTGCAAACTAACTTGCATAACGCGTCCAACAACGTCAATCATTTCCTGAACGGTTACCCCCGCAAGGACGCACAGCCCAACAATCGCTGCAAGCCCCGCTACCAGATAGCTCCCCGGTTTGGCAACCAGGAAAAACGTCATGGTGTATAACACTGCGCCGACTAGTCCGCCACCAACCGAACTGGCGACGCTCCCCCCAACCATATCGTTGACAATCGTATTCCACGTAATTCCAATAAAATGACTGTGAGCACCCAGGGTTCCAATGGTGTGGATGGTTAAAAAGAGCATTACTCCAAGGTAGACAAGCGCACCCCCACCCCCATACCGGGCGGTTATCCGGGGCCACTTGGCAGTAACTAACAAAAATCCTCCCAAGATAATTCCCAGAATAATTCCTATCTGATAGGCATCCCCCCAGAAAATGCGGACAACATTACCAATCATTGCCCCAACAAAGCCGAGTTTAAAGAGGCCAAGGGCGGCGATTAATATCATTAATGCGCCGCTAACCCGTAAGGAACGGGCGCTCACTTGTTGAGAAGCCTTTGTTGTCCGTTTTTTCCGGGAAGTTGTCTTCTTCCGGGAAGTTGCTTGCTTCCGTGCCATGGTGTCCCTCCTATTTTAGTTTATCGTTTTCGTACCGGTGAACCCGCTCAAGTTGCGGGAAGGATTGCTGCCGGAGCGCCTCATAAATAATAATTGCCGCGGTGTTGGACAGGTTTAATGCCCGGATATGCTCATCGTTTTGCGGAATCCGGATACATTCATCGGGATGTTGCCGCATAAACGGTTCCGGCAACCCCGTTGTTTCCTTTCCAAACAGGAAATACTGATCCCGTTCCGGTTGGTTATAATCAACGCTGGCGTAATCACGCAGTGCAAACTTAGAAACGATGTGCAGGTCGTCATTTGCCGTTAACGTTGCCATGAAAGCAGGCAGGTTATCGTGATAAACAATTTTAACCTTATCCCAGTAATCTAGCCCCGCCCGTTTAAGGTGCTTATCGTCCGTTGAAAATCCTAACGGTTTAATGAGGTGCAGCACCGTATTCGTTCCTGCACAGGTCCGGGCAATGTTCCCGGTATTCGCCGGCATCAGTGGTTCAAATAACACAATGTGGTTAGTCATAATCCATTCCTCTTTCGTCCATAAAAAAAGCGTAACCATTCGGTGTGGGCACGGCGAACGGCTACGTTAATAATTAGCAACAACCCAATAAATAATTGCTAAATGTATCTTCAATCTAACACGTTAACTTCTAGAACACAACCCTTATCCGCGAACAACGTGGATATACTGGCCTTCAACCAGGGTGACTAATGCTTCCCGGTTCACCCGAACGGACCGGCCAAGCTTCCCAGCCGATACAGAAATTTCTGAAAATTCCTGAATGCGTTCGTCAAAGTAGATTGGAAACCCCTTGTTCGCATGAATTCCAATTGGTGTATTGGCACCATGAACGTACCCCGTAATGTTAACTAGCCGCTTAGCGTCGGCTAAATGAAGCTGTTTCTTTCCTAATTCCCGGGCAACGGTCTTCAGGTCAATTTCATCCTCGACCGGCAAACAAACAACCAGGTAATCGTGCGGGTCATTATTGGCTTGCAGCACAATTGTTTTTAAAATGCTCTTGGCAGCCACTCCCACGGCAGCTGCATCCTCCAAGGCCGCCTGGCCCCGACCAACCCAGTCGAAGTTCTTTTCGGTGTACGCAACTCCATGCTGGTCTAAATACCGTTCCTCGTTTGTCTTTTTCAATTTCTTCTGCTTAGCCACTGCTAATCCTCCCCGTAAATGATGGTCATTCCCGGTTTAATTTGGGGAACTTGCTTGGGCGTCAGGTAAACCCCGTTATGCCGCGGCTCTGCCGGTACATCATCAAAAACCAGGACGGTATGCCCAATCGTTGCCAGGTTTTCGTTTACCACCGGGCCAACAAAGGTTATCGTGTACTCCTGGTCACCGATTTTAATCTGCTGTCCTGCCTGTAAGGTTACCGGCGTTCGGTCAGTAAACTGCTGCAGAACCGCCACCTGCCGGAGCATGGGCGCCGCATCCTCCTCAAACAAAATTAAAAACGGATCACCCTTCTGGAGAGCAGCAGGGCCAACTTCTTTAATTACAGCTTTCATCATCCGTCACTCCCATTACTATCGTTCCCATTTTACCACACCACGCCTTCGCTTCTCCGGGTGAAATGATATACTAAAATGGAGTAATTATGCGGAGGATAATGGAATGAAAGAGCACTTTTTACTTGGAACATACACTAAAAAAACCAGTCAGGGAATCTACGCCGGTACCCTTGATACTGTTACGGGACAAGTGGACGAACCGCAGTTATACCTCGAAGTTGAAAATCCCACTTACCTACAGCAAACCCCCGATGGGCAGTTAATCAGTATTGCCTCCCAGTGGGGCCAAGGAGGCGTGTTAAGTTACGCAATGAACCGGCACCGGCTGAATAACCGGGTCCTGGATGATGGCCCTAACCCGTGCCACGTGTGTGTTGATAACGAACGACAACTGGTCTTTGCCGCCAACTACCATAAGGGAACAATCACAAGCTACCGGCTCAATCCTGACCACACGCTAAGCCGGGCGGGAACCATCCAACACACGGGAAACGGTCCCCGGCCAGAACAGGAAAGCGCCCACGTTCACATGTGTGGCCTGACTCCGGACAAGCGTCTCTTTGCGGTTGACCTTGGGAACGATACGCTAACAACGTATAACGTTACTGACCAGGGCGGGCTTTTCGCCCAAGCAATTGTGCATTTCCCAGCTGGTTATGGCCCCCGGCACCTTGCATTTGTCCCCCACTCAAACACAGCATACATTGTCGGTGAACTCAGTAGCCAGGTTTCCCGGCTCAAGTACGAACCGCTCACCGGACTGTTCCGGATTGAACAAACCGTTCCCACAATCCCAGCTGACTGGTCCGAATATAACGGATGTGCGGCTGTTCGGGTAAGCGCAGACGGCCGGTTTGTATACGTTTCAAACCGGGGATACAACACCATTGCCGTTTTTGCTACCCAAAACGACACCCTCACCCTCATCCAGCAGATTAGTACAGCGGGCGATTTCCCCCGCGACTTCGCCCTCGATCCGACCGAACACTTTGTTCTTGCGGTTAACCAAAAGAGTGACAGCGGGACCCTCTATGCGCGGGACCAACGGACCGGCAAACTCACCATTATCCAACAGGGAATTGCCACCCCGGAAGCCATTTGCGTTTCCTTTGCGCATCCCGTTAACCATTAACAAACTAGAAACGGAGAGACAACTATGATTATTAAGGAAGCATGTGTTGAAAACTTTACGACCGTTCCGACCGTTATTCAAAACGGTGCACGGCGTATTGAACTCTGCGACAACCTCGCTGTCGGCGGGACCACCCCAAGTAGGGGGGTTATGGCAGAAACCCATAAGTACGCCGCCGAGTTTCATATCCCGGTAACGGCGATGATTCGTCCGCGTGGGGGAAACTTTGTTTATACTGACACCGAAGTCAAAATCATGGAGGCGGATATTTTTGAGGCTCAGGCGCTTGGAATCGATGCCGTTGCGTTTGGCGCCCTCACCCCGGAAAAAACACTCGATATTGAAGTAATGGATCAATTAAGTGCGGCTGCAGGGGGAATGCAGCTGGTCATGCATATGGCCTTCGATGAACTGGACTGGGCACAGCAACAGCAAACAATCGATTACCTGGTCGACCGGGGATTTGAACGGATTTTGACTCACGGTGGTCCCGCATCAAACCCGATTACGGCAAACACCGATCATCTTCGGCAACTAATCGATTACGCCGCCGGGCGAATTGCCATTATGCCTGGCGGGGGCGTTACTCGTGATAACTATGAAGAACTCGCCTCCACCCTCAAAGTAAACCAGGTTCACGGCACAAAAATTGTTTAGTATCGCACAATCAATAAGTGCATAAACAAAAGCTGGGACATAGATACGTCCCAGCTTTTTGCGTTACTTAGTGGCGCCGCCCATCCTGCGGTTCTTCGCGCAAAACAATAATTCGAATTAAATCCAACAATGGCTGGCGGTGACTTCCAACAAGGCCAATTGCCTCAACAAACAGCTCTACCCCCAGTAAGACGGCAACCGTTAGGATTAACGCTCCCCAGAAACTGGACAGCGCATATAACAATGAAATTAACGAGAAGATTAATGCAATCCCGTAAATCACCAGCACGGTTTGCCGGTGGGATAACCCCATTGCCATTAGCCGGTGGTGAAGGTGGTGCTTATCTGCTTGCATAATAGGTCTTTTATTAAGGGCGCGGCGAAGAATTGCCGATACCGTATCAGTAATGGGAACCCCTAAAATAATTACAGGGATAATCACGGAAATAATCGTTGCATTCTTCAACCCATAAAGTGAAAAGACGGCAATCATAAACCCAATAAACAGCGATCCGGTATCCCCCAGATAAATCTTCGCGGGGTGAAAATTATACGGTAAAAAGCCCAGCATTGCCGCAACTAAAACGAGCATCATGATTGACACAAAAATGTTAGCTGTCCCCAGGAAAAAGTACCCGATTAACGCACTTGTCGTCAGCGCAATACAGGCAACCCCGGTAGCTAGGCCATCGAGCCCATCAATCAGGTTAAGGGCGTTGGTGATTGCAATAATCCAAATTAAGGTTGCGGGTAAACTTAACCAGTGCAGGTGGACCTCCCCAACAAACGGCAGGGTCACCATTGCCATTCGAATGCCCGCACAAAACGTTATTCCTGCCGCAACCGTTATTCCAATTAATTTTTGAAACGGGCGAAGCTCAAAAAGGTCATCAAGCATTCCCGTAATAATAATTACGCACTCCGCAACGAATAACCAGATTAGTTGGCGGCCGGGATACTGATCCCGTAATAGGCCAAAATTAGCAACCGTGAATGCAATAAAAATTGCTAACCCGCCCATTGTTGGCATGGGAACCTGGTTAACCCGCCGGGCATTCGGCCGGTCCAACGCACCAATCCGCTGCGCAATTTTTCGAACTATGGGTGTTAAAAGCGCCGCCATTAACGCTGTTATCAAAAGTGTCACAATAATCCTTGGCATATCGTCATTCCTCTTTGCCGTGAGTTTTCTCCGGCGCAGATTAATGGCTAGCTACAAAGCCGAACCATTTTTCTTCAATATCATACCATATCACTGGTTAGTTGCCCGCATTTTTCCGGGTACTACTTTAATTCTTCCAGTTCTTCGTCCACCAGCTCGCGCCGACAACTTCGCCATATCACAGCAATTCCGACCCCAACCAAGCCGGTTACCAGCCCAAAGCTTGCGGCGAAAAACGATTCCGGAAAAAGCTTAATAACGGGAGCCGTTCGCGGGTTAAAAAGCCAATCACTGTTTCGAAAGAGAACCTGGTGAAAGGTAATAAAAAAAGAATTAAAGTCCAGACACATCCACCCGACTACCATAACTAGCCCTAAAGTGGTCCACGCTAACGGGCGTAATAATAACCACCGTTCGTGCCGAACTCCAAGACGATGCCAGCTAAACCAAGCCGCCGGAATTAGCCCGCAGGTAAGACAATTATTAGTAACCATCAAGACCTTCACCTGGTGAAAATGAACCACCGCCTTCGTCGTCATGGGAAGGGTGTGGCTCAGCTGAACTCCCGGAATTTGAAGGTATCCCAGCAATCGCAAATAGTACGCTATTACCTGCTTAGCAGACCACCCAACCTGTGCTCCCAAACGGTGGCTATGGACAAACCATCCATACAGCGGAACACAGTTAATCGTTAAGGTTACTGCGCCACATACCAGTGCAGCAAAAATAACGCTCCACCAGCCCCAACTTGTTAGTCGAATCTTAAGCATGAGAATTAACGGGAACCTCATCAAGTGACTGAACTTCCCACGTTGGTGCGATGGGTTGAGCTGCCACTAAGTCAGGGGTAGAAAGACCAGTATAGACAAGAATTTGATCGACCTGCGCGTTAATTCCCGCCTTAATATCAGTCATGTAATTATCACCAATGATGGCAAGTGATTCCCGTGGACACCCCAGCCGCTTTACTGCTACGTCCATAATTTGCGACTCTGGTTTCCCAATGTACTGGGCCTTTGTCTGCGTCGCGTATTCCATAAAGGTCACCAGGGAACCGGCACTCGGAATCATTCCCCACTCACTCGGTAAATTACTGTCAGCGTTTGTCCCAATTAGTTGGGCTCCCCGCCGGACAGCAAGGGTTGCAACCGCAAATTTATGGTAGGTAACATCCCGGTCCAACCCAACAACAACGTAATCCGGGTGAACTTCATCGTACTTAAACCCCTGCTCAAAAAGGGCCTCCTTTAAGCCCCGTTCACCAATCGGATACACCGTCGGTAGTTCACTGGTCTGCTGGTTAGCTAAATAATCAGCGGTTGCCATCGCAGACGTATATACGTTATCCGTGGTAACGTGGATGCCAAAGTTATGTTCTAAATGGTCGACTACCATCTGCGGGGTACGGGTACTATTATTGGTTAGGAGTAGAAACGGAACATGACTACTCTGGAGACGTTCGATAAATCGTTTCCCTGCAGGGATTGGTTCCGCCCCCCGGTAAATCGTTCCGTCTAAGTCAATTAAAAAACCGCGATACTGTTTCATCCTTAACTCCTAACCTTGCTTATGCTTTTTTTGCTGGATAGTAAAGTGCCGCCGCCCATTTCCCGGACGAGAATTGTTTCGGCGAGATGATGACGTTGCCTTTTCCCTGCGATGAATTGCATAACCCTTTGATGGTTGTTGCTTGTTTGAATGAGGGATTCCCGAACGCCGGGAGGGATTTCCACGCCGGTGACGGTGCCGGGGTGCCCTTGGAACCTGAACATCCAAGTTATGCAAAACAAAGTACGCACACCCGAAATTACAATATTCCGTTAGGTAATCATCCAACAAATCAATGCTCTGCATGGGGGTTCCCCACTTACTCCCGTGGCGGTAAAATCCCCGCAGCCGGAGTTGATCGTATCCCCAATCACCAACAATGTAATCGTACTTTGTTAGAACATGACTAAACCGCTCCTGGAGCTTTTCTGTCTGAAATCCATCCCGGTAATTCTTAACTAACTCATAGGGGCGCCCATCAATCAGCATCCGCGTATCACTCTGCATAATAAGCTCACTGGCCTGTTCCTTAATCCGCTCATTCTTTTTGGCAATCTGAGCAGCCCGCCGTTCCCTTTTTTCAGTGTTTTTCACTTTAAATCTCCTTCTTTAAGTCACTTCGTAAAGGATTTACGCTCCCACTGCGTAATGCTGTCCAAGAATTTATGAAACTCTTCCTTATCCTTAAAGGATGGAAAATCGCCTAAAAGAACCTGTGGTGCCTGCTTGGCATTTTCTCCCCGCTTTTGAACAATCAGAATTGCCTTCCGGGCAGCTTCTGTTCGGAACAAATCAGCGGGTAACCCCAACATGCCTTGAAGATACCCAACCTTCTTGATGTACTTTAAAAGGCGCTGTGAATACTCGTCACTAAACAAATTAGCCGGAACAACAAAAACACCTAATCCACCCGGAACGAGGGTGCGAAACGCCTGCTCAATCATTAGGTAGTGAACATACGAATGCCCCTCAGATTCCTTTGTTTCATACGTGGCCGCCCGTTCATCAACGGGATAATACCCAACCGGAAGATCACCGATTACCAAGTCAGCCTGGGGCACCATCAGCTGACTAATTGCGTCCTGATGAATCAGTTCAACGGATGCCTGTTCCCATTCTGCCATCACATCAGCAAGTGCTAACTGCGTGTCGTCATTATCGACTCCGTACGCGGCAATCTGATGATCACTGCCAGCCTGAAGACGGTTGACGATGGTCATCAACAAGTTCCCCGTTCCAACCGCAATATCAAGAACCCGTAAGTCTTTATGGGGAATAATTTTTTCAATCACGTACTCTACTAAAATTCCAACCGTATCAGGCGTCATCTGATGGTTAGCCTGAACCCGTTCCTCACGGTATGCATTTAAGATTAATAGTTGCAGTAACTGCCGGACCTCATCCCGCGAAAAAAGGTCTAAGTGAATTTCCTGGTACTGCTCAAGTAATTGGTGTTGAATCTTTTCATCCGGCTGGCCATCTTCAACGTGCACCTCACCTGCTGCCAGGTTATCAGCCGTTTCAATTAGGGCGTCAAAGTACGAAACATCCAGCGCATCCTGTAACGTTTTTACTGCCGCAACAATCTTCGCATATTCTTTTTTTACGTCTTCAAGCGCCACTTAATCACAACTCCATTTCAAGTAAGATACCATCGCCTATTCTATCACACCCTTTCCTACCGCTTAAACCGAATTACCGGTCCTTCTCGAAGCCGAACGGTAACACCGTCATCCTGAACCTCAACCGTTCCTTTATTCGTCACTAACTTACCGTTTTCTTTCCGCCGAACAGCAAGCGTTGCTAACGCCCGCGCAGTGTAGTAGTTAGTCTGCTCTTTCATCCCCATAATTATTCCCCGGTCAATTACCGTTAATCCTAGTAAAATTCCCGTCACGGTAATAATCGCGACCATGCTAAAGTAAAACGTAAATCCCCGCATTTCCTACTCCTTCATATACAGTGTTGCTTGATAATGGTGGTGGTCAACCGTTGCGTCCAATTGGATAACTGGCGAACGGGCAACGGCTCTAAACGCCGTAACGTTTCGTAAAATTGGCATATAACCATGCCCGGAGCGGTACATTCGAACTTCATCCCGGTGCCATTCAAAATCATAATGCTGGTGATCCTCTAAACTGATTAAGTGTAGTTCATGAGCCGCAACCCGATCGACCTTAAAACGGAACCGATCATCAGTCAGTAACCGGCAAAAAGAGTGCCACGTAAGGACTGTCGGTTGTAAAAAGCGCTCCTGGGTCCCCAACCATCGAATGGTTGCGCCTGCACTTACCCCGATAATCGCGACAATCAACAAGGTAATCACCGTTTCTACCAGCGTAAATGCCGCACTACCACGTAATTTCATTTTTCCCGCTCCGATCCGTTACCACTACCCGTCGTTCTTGGTGAACATCTACGTGGTGAACCCGCTCATCCATCAATTGGGCGCAATGCAACTCTCCGGATGCTTGCCGGGTTTCGCGCAAAAGGGCGCCCCCAAAGAACGCGGTAATCTCAAGCGTTACCCCCAGCAATACCAGTCCAGTAACGGCCTCAGCTAATAAAAAACCACCACTTCGCCTACCGCCGAATCTCCTCATACTTATACTGTCCCCCATATCCTAATTGAAAAACAAGCACCTTATTACATCCACTCAGTGGGCTTTGATAGCACACCGTTGCTGGCGTTACGCTTCCACTCGGTGCAACCTTCACCACCTGATACCGGAGTAGGTGAAGTGATGCCGGAACGGCAATCACATGGCGTTCACACCGCTCAACAATAAACCGCACTTGTTTTTTCGTAAAAACGATTGTTCTATCGGTCTGCAGTAACCGGGGATTAGTAACGGTTTCAACCCAGGTAGCATTAAACCGTTTAAAAAACCACCGCTCCTGCCAGACAACCTGCCACCGTTTCCCCGGTCCGCCGGCGACCATCCCCGCAAGGATGATGACAATTAAAAGAACGATGGTCGTTTCAATTAACGTAAATCCCGGCTTATTCCGTCGTCCCGTCAATCTTCAACCCCTCCGCGTTAATCTTTTTTACCTGCGCCGCTGATAAATAGTGCTCGTTCTGCAGTTCCTTTAAGTGAACGTTCTTAGGGTTATCAATATTATGGGCCTGCATATAAAGCTGTGCCTGGGTATTGAGCTCCGTTTGAAGGGCATGATTATTTACCTTACTAGCTCCCTTTCGTTGTGCACTTAAATTAGGCAAAACGATTAAAATCAATAGACTAATAATAAAGAGCACAACCGTCATTTCAATCAGCGTAAATGCTGGCATTCGTTTCTTAAACATTAATTTATCCTCCCGATACTTGAATACAGTGGAACTAAAATTGCCACGTAGGTCCCGATAATTAACACCGCAATCACAATAAAGAAGAGCGGCTGAATCCACGTTAATAACCGGTCAAGTGCCCGAATAAACCGCCGATAACTTACATCAGCAAACATCAAAAGTGATTGCCCCGTCGTTTTCGTCGCCTGTCCCCGTTCAAAAAAAGCTGCAACTTCACCCGGAATAAAGGGGATTTGGCCGGTAAAATTTTTAATCGCATTTCCCGTCATCATTGCCCCGGTGAACTTCACCCCAAGTTGGTGAAGAACACTGCCAGAAGGAAACCGTAACAATAACTCGCCGACCTGAGCAAGTTCAAGTCCACTTACCAACAACTGTCCTAAATTAAAACTAATAATATACGCACAGTAGTACCGATAAAAGCGACCGATTACCGGTAACTGGCTATACCAGATGTGCCGGTTTAATGCACGCTGCCGCCACCACCAAACGACCACCCGAGCACAGTAGATTCCCCCACCACACAAAAGAATTCCCGTGATTATTCGAACTACCAGAGTCCAGTTAAGTGCTGTTTCTGGCTGCGGTGGGACAAATTGCCGAATCATTGGCATTAGCCACCAATGCACCGCGCCGATAATCCCTAACAGCATTACTAATAAACCACACGGATACGATAACAAACCGCGAATCCGCCGCCGGTATTCATAGCGCCGGGAAAGCTCCCGCGCAAGAACAGCAACCGTTGCTTTCAAACAGCCATGTTCTTCGGCTAATGCTAAGTGAAGGTACGATGCAACGCTAATTCGCGGGCGAACGGCGGCACTAAAAAAACTTCCGTTATCAAGTTGGCATTCAAAGTTATCAATATCCTGTGTTAACCGGAGGATTACCTGCCGGGTTCCCCTAAGTGCCTGACGCAGGGTAAATCCTTCCTGTAAAAAATCGTTCAGCACCGCGAAAAACTGAACCTGCTGTTTAAGGGGCCACCGTTTACCCGTAGCGGAATTCCGCTGCCACTTCCGGTGAAATCCATTTCTTTGTAACGCAGTGCGCCAGCTCCGCTTGCCACTTCGCCGAAACATTTTCATGGTGTTCTCCTTCCCCTGCTCCATCATAAAAGTCGAAAAGAATCTTTAACTGGTGCGTCGTCGTGGGAATTAACCGCTGATAACACGCCAACCGCAAAGCCAACATAATATCCGCATCCCGTAATCCTAGGTTGCGTAACCGCGCAGGTGTCCCCGCTGCCGAGCGAACGTGCAGCGTACTTAGTACCAGATGACCGCTTAACGCCGCATTAAGTGCCACCCTGGCAGTCTCTTCATCACGAATTTCCCCAATAATGAAAACTTCCGGATGGTGCCGTAAAGCAAGCTTAAGCAGCTGGGCGTACGTCATTCCCGCCGCTTCGTTCACCTGAACCTGAACAAACCGGGGTTCATAAATCTCAACCGGATCTTCGATACAAAAAACCTGGCGGGTCGCAAACTCACGGGCAAAATCATACATTGCGCTCGTTTTCCCCGCCCCCATCGGTCCCGCAAACAACACTAACCCCCGTTGCCGGCAGGCCTGCCGAATCCGGATTAACTGATGCGGCAAAAAATAACGACTTTCAAGTTCACCCCGCAGGCGGGTAATTACCCGGATTACCAGCGTTTCCCGGTCACGGAAATCACCAACCGTTGATAGCCGGCAAAAAACTGGTTCCCCACCGACCCGCAACGTCAACGCACCTAACTGGGGGCGCCGCCGCTCACCCAGGGCCATGTTTGCCCGGTACTTTAACAGGTTAATCAACCGACGCGCATCGGCTAGTCCAACTGACTGTTGCCCTACGATCCGACCGCATACGTTAAACCGCAAGCCGTACTCGTTTCCAACGGGTGTTAGGTAAATATCAGTTGCCTGTTGCTGTAACGCTTCCCGAACAATTTCATCAATATCCATCTTCGTTTTGTTCACCCCCTCACCATATAACTAAGAAAAAAAGTGGGGGTGTTCGCACACTCCCACTTAATTTTCGTGCCTAATTCTTTAATTCTAATTAATTCAAAAAAGGTTGCGCCATAAACAGCGCAACCTTCGTTTCTTAATATCTCAAATTAATCTCCATCCGGGAATTCAGCGGACGTGTATACGTCAGAAACATCGTCCTCATCTTCTAACCGGTCGATTAACCGCTGAACCTGCTCTACCTTTTCGGCCGGAACAGCCACCGTGTTTTGCGGGACCATCGTAATCTCAGCCGTTGCAAGGTCGTACTTCTTCTGCAGTGCATCCCGTACTTCAGGGAACGCCTTAGGGTCAGTGTAAATTTCAAAGACATCGTCAGACGTCTGCAGATCTTCCGCCCCGGCGTCAATCACGTCTTCAAACATGGTGTCTTCGTCAACGTCAAGGTCTTCCCGGGCGACAGCAATGTAACCTTTCCGGTCAAACATGAAGCTTACGGAACCACTCTCACCAAGGTTCCCACCGTTCCGGTTGAAGTCCGCCCGAACAGCTGACGCCGTCCGGTTCCGGTTATCGGTCAATGCGTGCACAAGAATGGCAACCCCTGCCGGACCATACCCTTCGTAGGTAATTTCCTCGTAGTTCTCGCCACCAGCACCCGTTGACTTATCAATTGCCCGCTTAATATTGTCCTTCGGCATGTTAGCTGCCCGGGCCTTATCAATCACCATCCGCAGCTGTGGGTTTGAATCTGGGTCAGGACCACCAGCCTTAGCGGCAACGTAAATTTCACGAGTAATTTTCTGGAAAATCTTTCCACGCTTAGCATCCTGAGCGTTCTTCCGCCCCTGAATGTTATGCCATTTTGAATGTCCTGACATGACTAAAACCTCTTTCCGAATAGTATCATTAGCACGAAGCTAACCCTAATTCTAACAAAAACAGATCAAATCCGCAATATCACCACTACTTCGTCGTATCGCGCTTAACGTAGCCAAACGGAAGGAGAACGGTCTTATCCTCAACTTCCTCGTCGTTCATCATCTTGGTTAATAAGCGCATTGATACGGCACCGATATCATAAAGCGGTTGCGTTAATGATGACATCTTTGGCCGGACAATCTGTGTCAGCTTAGTATCCTGGCCCGTAACCAACTCAAACTCATCAGGAACCCGCACGCCAGCGTCACGGGCACCGTTCAAGACACCCGCTGCCAACTCATCGTCACCAACAATGGCTGCCGTGGCGTGGGCTGCGGCTAAGGCTGGCCACAGCTTCTCCCCTGCTTCGTAACTGTTCGTTGTTTCAAATACCAGTTCCGGGTTAAACTCAATACCGTTTGCTTCAAGGGCCTGCTTGTATCCCGGAAGCCGGTAATCCTTATTAATCGGCTGATCCGCCGCTCCCGTCACCAGAGCAATCCGCTTGTTTCCCCGGCTAATCAGGTTTGTGGTGATTTCTGCAAACGCCGCCTTAAAGTCAACGTGAACACTTTCAATTGCATTATCGGCATCAACCGAACCCGCAATCACAACGGGGGTCTTGCTGCGGTCAAACTGACTCCGCAGTTCCGGGGTAATGTTATTCCCCATGAAGATGATCCCATCCACCTGCTTTGCAAGGAGCGTATTAAATACCTGGATTTCCTTTTCAGCACCCCCGTCAGAGTTCGCTAAAATAATGTTGTACTTGTACATCGTTGCCACGTCGTCGATTCCCCGCGCAAGTGATGCAAAGTAAACATTCGCAACATCCGGAATGATTACCCCCACCGTCGTGGTTCGCTTACTTGCTAACCCCCGGGCGACGGCATTTGGCCGGTAATCAAGCTTATCAATTACGTCTAAAACCCGCTTCCGGGTTGACGGCTTAACGTTGGGGTTCCCGTTAACCACCCGGGAAACCGTTGCCATTGAAACACTTGCTTCACGGGCAACATCGTAAATTGTAACGGTTTGTTTTTCCATAAAAACAAGCTCCCTTCATTATTGAATATTTGGATTCAGTGGCGTCTTTCCGCCAGTTTTCAATTGCTTTCATCCTAACGTCTTCTAATCTAGCAGTTTCATTCGCGAAATGCAAACGTTTTATTTTCATCCTTTTCATTTCACTCCGGTCACCGCCTAACATGCTATACTAAGAACAATCATAGGGAGGAGTGGTTGCATGACACACATTGAAGCAATTCAACAATGGTTAACTAAAAACCAACTAGACGTTGCGTACGTCAGCGCATTTCCAGACATAAAGTACCTTACGGGGTTTGGCAGTGATCCTATCGAACGGGTCCTCGCCCTCTTCATCTTTCCGGAGCACGAACCGTTCATCTTTGCACCGGCACTCGAAGTTGAAGCGGTCAAAGAGACGGGCTGGCGGTTCCCTGTATACGGGTACCTGGATCATGAGGACGCCTTCGCCCTCATCACCGAGCACCTGAATCAGTGCACCACCCATCCAGTTAAGTGGGCCGTTCAAAAGGATAACTTAACGTTAACCCGGTTTGCGACCCTTAAGGAACACTTCCCAACAATGGAAGTGGCAGCCGATTTAACCCCGGTAATTGAGCACGAACGTTTATACAAAACACCAGAGGAAATCGCCAAGCTTGAGGTCGCCGGCAAATGGGCTGATAAGGCGTTTGAAATTGGCTTTGCAGCCTTGGCCAATAACCGAACTGAACAGGACGTTGCGGCTGAGATTGAATACGAACTCAAGAAACAGGGTATCATGCAGATGAGTTTCGATACGATTGTTCAAAGTGGCGCCAACGCCGCTGACCCCCACGGTGCCCCTAAAAAGGAACTTATTCAACCGGATAGTCTGTGCCTCTTTGACCTTGGGGTTGTCAGCGATGGTTACATCTCCGATGCTTCCCGGACCGTTGCGTACGGCCCGGTTAACGACCACCTGAAGGAAATCTACCAGGTATGCCTTGAAGCTCAGCTTACTGCTCAGGATGCCGCTAAACCGGGGATGACGGCCGCCGAATTAGACCACATCGGACGGCAAGTGATTGAAAAAGCCGGTTACGGTGAATACTTTATTCACCGGTTAGGCCACGGGATGGGTCAGAGCGAACACGAATTCCCATCAATCATGGAAGGCAACGATATGATCCTTGAACCAGGGATGTGCTTCTCCATTGAACCGGGAATCTACATTCCGGGCGATGCCGGGGTTCGGATTGAGGACTGCGTGCACATCACGGCTAACGGGTGCGCACCGTTTACCCACACGCCGAAAGAGTTGCAAACCATTCCGCTTCGTTAAAAGACAAACAACACTTCACGCTGTTCCCCTTTTTTGACGGATCAACGTGGGGTAACCACAGCAAAGGAGGTTGGGACATTTCAGTCCCAACCTCCTTTATTACTTGGTACTCCAACTAATCAGCAACCTGACCGTTCGGATAGAATGTTTCCGTTGGTTGCCCGTTCTCAACTGGCATGGTCTTTAAAATAATGTCATCCTGGAGCTGATCGTCACTGTCTGACGGGGTCATCGATTCGGAGAGGTCCTCCCGGGCAATGGCCGGAGTTGTTTCCGGCTTGCTTCCCGTAGCAACCTGTTCCCGAATTGTTTCTGCAGCCGTTCGTGCAGCTTGTTTTACCTGCATGAACCGGGCCTCCCAATCCTGGCGCTGCTGCTGGTACTCAGCCGATGCCAGGTATTCATGCAAATACCGGTCATACTTTAAGGCCGTTTCCTTTACGTTGGTGGCAGCCTGCGCAACCCGGTCCCGCACCATCTTCTTTTCGGCCGGTGTCATGTTCTTGGCCACCACGTACGCTGCCGCTGAAATCATTCCTAAACCAAACGCTAACTTCTTACCCATTCTAAGGACCTCCTATTTCCGCTGTGACTGCTCCTTAGCAGCCTTCTTCTGCCGGTGCCGGTCAACCGCGCTGTAAACGTTATACACCGTCTTACCAAACTTTACCGCTGAATTAAGCTTGCTTCCCTCTTCCCGGGCGCTCGCAACGTGGTGAACCATCTTCCGGCTTGCCGTATTTAAATCGTCAACACTTTTACTTAACGCCACTGCCGTATCAACAAGTGGCTCAAGCTTTTGGGACTTGGCATTAATATCGGCCATCAAATTACCCGTCTTTTTTAAAATGCGGTCAGCATCAGCTGATAATGTCGTTGCCTCGTGTGCAACGTCCGTAAGTGTATCTGATAACTGGTTAATTGTTTTTCCAAGCTTATGTAGTACCAAACACATAAATACTACTAAAACAACAAATGCAAGTGCTGCAATCAAACCAGCTAACTGGCCAAAGGTTAATACCATCGCCTTTTCCTCCATCCTTTTTACTCACCCTTAGGCTATCATTTATTCCCCAAAACTGCAATTCAGCTTAACCGTCGCCCTTCCTAAATAAAACTGGTATGATTACCCGTGAAAGAATTATGAAAGGACTATCCTAATGAAGTGGAATAACCTATTACTGACAACGACCGTCACGAAAACGGTTGACCGGCAAGTTCATCACCAAACCAACATTTTTACTAACTTTATCCAGAGTATTAACTGGAACAAAATCATCGGCCATGCCATCGTTCTGGTCGCTTCGCTTATTTTACTCACCCTCTTCTTCCTAATTGTCAATTCTGTCGGAAAACGGGTAATTAAGCACTCCTTTAGTCGTGCCCGTGCGGCTAAAGAACCGGCTCCTAAGGAAGAGGACCCCGAAGAGGCGGCTGAACGCTTGCGAGCACAGGGGCGGCTAAAAACGATTGAAACGCTCTTACAAAATATCTTTCATTACGTCATCCTGTTCTTCTACGTGTACGCCATTTTGTCCGTGCTGGGAATTCCGGTAGGGACCCTAATTGCTGGGGCAGGAATTGTTAGTGTCGCCCTTGGGCTTGGTGCCAAGGGGTTGGTTTCTGACATTATTACCGGCCTCTTTATTCTGATCGAACAGCAGTATGCGGTCGGCGATACCGTCAAAATCGGTGATATTACTGGAAAGGTAAAGGCGGTCGGCCTGCGAACCACGCAAATCCAGGCAAGCGACGGCACCCTTTCGTTTATTCCTAATCGGAATATTTCGATCGTAAGTAATATGTCACGGAATAACATGCTCGCCTTGATTAACGTGTACATTAACCCGCAACAGGATATCGCCAAGATGGAACGGATTATCTCTGCAATTAACGACGACCTTGATTTAGCCAAATACCCGGACATCATCGTCGGCCAAAAGCCCGTCTTAAATGGAACGGTTGACATGGGGAACGGCGCCATTGCCATCCAGGTTCAAATCAAAACGCGAAATGGTGCCCAGGGAAAAATCCAGCGGCAGTTCCTTGAGAAGTACATCATCGCTCTCCGAAAAGCTGGCTTTGACATTCGAACGGCCCCCGTTTCGTTTTAATTGTGGGGTAATTAGTAAGTAATAACTAAATGAGCGTGGCGGAAGAATGAAACCCTTGAATCACTCGATTCGTTGGTTACTAACTTCCACCACGCTCATTTTTATTCTAAAAACGGTCCGCTTATTTTTCCTTCGGCGTGAGCGAATACTGCTCCCCTAACGTATGGACCATATAATTAACGCTCTTCATTACCTCACGGCGGGTAACAATTCCCATAAAATGATTTTTCTCGTCAACGACAACTAAGAAATTCCGGTCAATCAATAACCGTAAGACTTCCTCAACGTCATACGGCGCCTTGATTGTCGCAACATCCCGTTCCATCACGTCACGCACGGTCATCGTTCCTAAAACCGAAGTATCAATGCCGTCTAACCCCAGCATTTGATTCGTAATCATCGGTAAGGACAGTAAGCCCTTAAACCGCCCATCACTATCTAACACCGGGATTTTTGCATACCCAATTTTTGTGAGAACCAATAACGCATGTTCAAGATTATTGCTCTCCTGAACGTTAGCAACAACATCAGCTGGAATCATGAATTTATTTTCCCGTGCCGTCAATAAACGGCGAACAGTTGCGGATAACATTCTCTCCACCTCAATTCACCCTCCATTTTAGCGAAAAATCGTCCCTAATTTCAAACTATATTGCTACAAAAAAGGCCGTGACCTCCGTCACAACCTTTCGTTCTGTTTACTTAGCCTTGGTAATTGGGCGCCGCACTTTCTTAATCGGGCTTCGCTCGAACCACCTATGCGCAAATAATAAGCCCCTCCTTGACCGGCTATGCCGCTCGGCGTCGCACCTTAATTTATTTGCACGGTGATTCGGCGCCGCACCTTCCTAATCGGGCTTCGCCTAAAATCCGTCACCTAAGCCTGCTCCCTTGGCCGCGCGTTCCGCGCCCTACGTCTGATTACCGTTATGGGGATAAGGCCGTGGCTTCGCACCTTAGTTTAACCGCTTATCCAGTTCCGCCGTCTTTTCTTCGTAGCCTGGCCGACCCAGCAGTGCAAACATGTTCTGCTTGTATGCTTCAACCCCTGGCTGGTTGAACGGGTTAACCCCGTTTAAGTAACCGGAGATTGCCACGGCAATTTCAAAGAAGTAGATCAGGTAACCCAGCGTGTATTCGCTCTGGTCAGGGATGTTGACGATCATTTCCGGAACGCCCCCGTCAGTGTGAGCCAAAACAACCCCTTGGCAGGCCTTCTTGTTAGCGTGATCCATCGTCTTGCCCTTCAGGTAGTTCAACCCATCAAGGTTCCGGTCGTCCATCGGAACGTCAATGTCGTGGTTCGGGTTCTCAACGTTGATAACCGTCTCCATCAGAGCCCGCCGGCCTTCCTGGATGTACTGGCCAAGAGAGTGCAGGTCCGTGGTGAAGTTGGCTGATGACGGGTAGATTCCCTTGCCATCCTTACCTTCTGATTCACCCATTAACTGCTTCCACCATTCGCCGAAGTAAACCAGTGATGGTTCGTAGTTTTCTAAGAGTTCAATGTTGTAGCCCTTCCGGAAAAGAATGTTCCGCATTGCAGCGTACTGGTATGCTTCATTCTTCTTCAGGTCAGCATCTGCGTATGCTTCGCGGGCATCAGCAGCCCCCTTCATTAACTGGTCAATGTCAACGCCTGAAGCAGCAATCGGTAAGAGACCAACCGCCGTCAGCACTGAGAACCGCCCACCAATGTCATCCGGCACAACAAATTCTTCGTAACCTTCGTCATCGGCTAACGTCTTTAAAGCACCCTTAGCCCGGTCCGTCGTAGCGTAAATCCGCTCACGAGCGCCTTCCTTACCGTACTTTTCTTCCAACTTCTGCTTGAAGATCCGGAAGGCCATTGCTGGCTCCAGCGTCGTTCCGGACTTGGAAATAACGTTCACTGAGAAGTCACGGTCGCCAATGATGTCAAGCAGATCGTGCAGGTATGATGATGACAGTGAATCCCCTGCAAAGAAGATCTGTGGGGCCTTCCGCTGATCAGCACCCAACAGGTTAAAGAAGTTGTGGTTTAAGAATTCAATGGCTGCCCGGGCACCCAGGTATGAACCACCAATCCCGAGAACAACTAATACCTCAGAATCGCTCATAATCTTCTTAGCAGCTGCCTTGATCCGGGCAAACTCATCCTTGTCGTAGTCGACAGGCAGGTTTAACCAGCCCCGGAAGTCGTTTCCGGCTCCGGTCCCATCCCGGAGTTCCTTGTCAGCAGCCGTGACCATCGGCTGCATTTGGTCAAGCTCGTAGTCGTTAACAAACTTGGTCAGGTTGGACATATCAAACTTAATGTGTGCCATGCGCAATCCGCTCCTTTATTACTTTGTTTACGCTTTCCATTATACAACAACCCTGCCAAAAAATAACCCGAAAAACAGATAAATTATGATTATTGCTTATAAACGCTTACTGCACGGACACACCATCATTATTTTTCGGAATAAACCATTATTCTTCGCAAGGCTGCATTATGTTTCCGTAAATTCACCGGCGAAAAATTGCGTTTCCCGACTTGCGGCGTTAAAATCAGAAACTGTAAAATTGAATAATCAAAATGAAGGGACGGTTGCAACCGTGATACTCAAAAAACTACGAAACCTTATCAACACGCGGTGGGGTTTCTTCACCCTGTTAACCGTTCTTTTCTGGCTTAAAACGATTTTTGTTTATCTTGTTGATTTTCGGCTCGGAGCACACGGTGTTTATGAATATGCCGTGATGCTCTTTAACCCGATTGCGACAACGCTTCTCCTACTAGGAATTGCGTTGTACATTAAGCGGCCCCTTCCAGCCTACGGGTTAATGATGATTATCTACATCGCAAACACGGCACTGCTGCTGTTTAACGTGATTTACTACCGGGAATTCACCGACTTTATGACCATTAACGTCATTCTCGGATATTCTTCGGTGTCCGAAGGTTTAAGTACAAGTTCCATTGCGCTTCTCAAGCCCCAGGACATCGTCGTTGTGGCAGACGTTTTAATCCTTCTCCTGCTGTTGATTACCAGGATTATTAAGCTCGACAAGCGGCCGATTCCGCGGCGCCAAGCGTTTGCGTTAACCGCCGCTTCCCTGTTCTTACTCCTCTTCAACATTACCTTAGGAGAGATTAGTCGTCCCCAGCTGCTGACGCGGACGTTTGACCGGGAATACCTTGTTCGTTACCTCGGGCTTGATTCGTTTACCGTATACAATGCCCTAAAAACGGCCAAGAATTCTTCTGTCAGGAAAAGTGCTGATAGCGAAGACCTGAATAAGATCATCAATTACACGCAATCCCACTACGCAAAACCCAACCCGAAAATGTTTGGCGTTGCGAAGGGAAAGAACGTAATTATCATCCACCTGGAGAGTTTCCAGCAGTTTCTTATTAATTACAAGCTTGACGGAAAGGAAGTCACGCCCTTCCTGAACAGCCTGTATAACGAAAAGGATTTTTACAGCTTCGATAACTTCTTTAACCAGGTCGGGCAAGGAAAAACCTCTGATGCCGAAACAATGCTTGAAACGGGAACGTTTGGGTTACCGCAGGGGTCCCTCTTCTCAACACTAGGAACCTCAAATACCTTTGAGGCGGCTCCGGCCATCCTCCAACAGGATGAGGGGTACACTTCAGCGGTCTTCCACGGCAACCACGCATCGTTCTGGAACCGGAATAACACGTACAAGAATTTCGGGTACGACTACTTCTTCTCGGCCCGGTATTACAATACCAGTGCCAATAACCTGACGGAGTACGGGTTAAAGGATAAACTACTGTTCCACGACTCAATTAAGTACCTCGAACGGCTGCAACAGCCGTTTTACGTGAAGTACATTACGGTCTCCAACCACTTCCCGTATAGCTTGGATAAACAGAACCGGTCATTCCCGGCAGCCAATACAGATGACCAATCAATCAACAACTACTTCGTGACGGCCCATTACCTGGATCAGTCCGTCCAGCAGTTCTTCCAGTACCTGCATAAGTCAGGGTTGTATGACAATTCGGTTATTATTCTGTATGGTGATCACTACGGGATTTCAAACACCCGCAATATTAAGCTTGCCCCGCTACTTGGCAAATCGTCGTCAACGTGGAACAACTTTGACAACGCGCAGATGCAACGGGTACCGTTCATGATTCACATTCCGGGCCAAACAAATGGTGGGGTTCAACACCAGTACGGGGGCGAGATTGACGTCTTACCGACGCTCCTTCACCTGTTAGGGATCAACTCCAAGCCATTCTTAATGTTTGGGACTGACCTGTTCTCGCCGCAACACAGTCAGGTAGTGGCTTTCCGGAACGGGAACTTTGTTACCCCGAAGTACACGGTAATTGGAAGTACCGTATACCAGAATAGCAACGGACGGGTTGTCACTCATCCATCCGCAAAGCTTGCCCGGCAACTAAAACGGGATAAACACCGGGTTAACGAAGAATTAACCCTTTCCGATTCGTTGAACAACAAAAACCTCCTGCGGTTCTATGTCCCGCAAGGGTTTACCCCGGTTAACCCCCAGAACTACATTTACAAGGGGGATTTCGCGCAGATCACTAAGATTCAACGTGAACTGGGGAAACGGTCAACAAGTCTGTGGACGAAGAACGGTGATAAAACAACGATTGGTGATTATGACTCCGACGCACCGGAATTAAAGACCACCGATAAGAACAAGAACGCCGTTCGGCACGCCCGCCGGGAAATGCAAAAAGCAAAGCAGAACCCGACCCTCCAAAAGGAGTGGCGCCGTCAAGAACGAAACCTCCGTTCGTTGTTTACGCCAAAAAAGAACGGAATTTTTAATCCATAATTTATCTTACTGGTATTAAGCACCATAAGATAGGAATAGCGTAGCTCGCAATTGAGTTACGCTATTTTTATCACCACAACCACGGTTACCCTGCTAGATTGAAAACGCGTATTTAATGTTAGATAATTGACGAATTTTCTCAAATGCCTGTAACTGCCGCTTACTTAGTTCGATCTGATTCTCACGTAAACAATGCGCAACCTCTAAGTTGAAGGCGTTCAAAATGTACGGCACCGGTCTATTAGGAGACCTAAATTCTAAAATGTACTTTGCAATTAACTCCTTCAGTGGCTTTTCAGGCATCTCATCAGAAAGAGAATCATTAAGCACCACCAAAATTTTAAGCACAGCCTCTTGCCGTTCTTTTCCTCCAGCAAACCATTTCATAGTATTCCCTCTTTTTTACTCATGCCATCCTGCATGACCGCCTGTAAACCAATTTGCTGCCGAATTATTAAAAATATTCGACCAAGCTTTCCCCCAATCAACGTGACAAGTGTGTTTGTTACAATATACACCGTTACCATAATACGTATCAGCATGAACACGTGATAACGATCCATCCAAAAACCACAAAATACCCAATGTAGCAATAATTAAGCCAATCTTTTTAGCAACTATCATAGCAAATACACTTCCTTTCTCAGGCCATCCTTGACCTTGAGCAAAAGGTAGCACATTTTTCTGAGTTATGCAAGCGTTTTCTTTGATTTAATGTAACTCTTTCTTAGCCCTTTAAAATTTTCCCATCAAGAAAAGCGTTCATTCCCCACACCCGTAAAATCATAACAATAAAAAACAGCATCGATGGCTATTCCCATCAATGCTGAATATCATAGAACAAATTATGTAATGTAAGGGAACCGCAGTTCATCTTCTAGTTCCCCTTAACTCAGATAATTCTTTACCGTACCTACCTCTTCAGCGCCCTTCTAATCTCGCGCTCCTGGTCCCGCTTCTTGAGCGTTTGCCGTTTGTCGTACTCGTGCTTTCCTTCAGCCACTCCCAACAAAACCTTCGCAAACCCATGCTTTAAATACATTTTAAGCGGCACAAGCGTGACTCCCTTCCGCTGCGTTTCCCCGGCTAGCCGGGCAATTTCCTTCTTATGCAAGAGGAGCTTACGGTTGCGCAATTCATCGTGGTTAAACCGGTTCCCCTGCGCATATTGGGCGATGTGAACGTTCATTAACCACACCTCACCATTCCGGACCTGGGCAAACCCGTCCTTTAAGGTTACCCGGCTAGCCCGGACCGACTTAATTTCCGTTCCCGTCAGGACAATTCCCGCCTCAATGGTCGAAACAATCCGGTAATCATGCCGGGCCTTCTTGTTCTGTGCGAGTGGTTTTTCATGGTGCTGTGCCTTTGCCATTCAATCGCCTCCCTTTACTTTATTCGCCTTAACTAACGCCGCCGACTATGCTCCCGGCTATTCCGCCGGTGGTAGCCCTGGTTATGACCGTTTTCGCGGTTTCCGTGATAATTATGGTTATTCTGCCGGTTTCCACTACGATGGTTATCCCGGTGGAAGCCATTACCACTTCCCCGTGATTCCCGCGGCCGCCGCGTATCCACAACGTGGTACTTCTCTAATAGATCAGTCTTCGGTGCACCCGGTGCATCAACCAGCGTAAAGTCGACCTCCTGTTGTTCAACGTTAACGTTGATTAACTTAACCCGAACTTCCTGCCCAATCCGGAAGGTCCGTTTCTTGCGCCGTCCAACCAGCGCTAAGGCCTTCTCAACAAATTCATAGTAGTCGTCCTTCAGTTCGCTGATGTGGATTAACCCCTCAACGGTGTTCGGAAGGGCAATGAACATTCCAAACTTGGTTACCGAGCTAACAACGGCATCGAATACTTCACCGACGTGCTCCTTCATGTATTCGGCCTTCTTCAGGGCATCGGAATCCCGTTCGGTATCGACCGCACGCCGTTCTGTTTCTGAACTGTGGGCCGTAATCTCATCAAGCTGGTCGCGGTACTTAGCCTGGGCCTCTTCCCCCGTACCATTTTCCTTGTACCACCGAATTAACCGGTGCACCATCAAATCCGGGTACCGCCGAATCGGTGACGTGAAGTGCGTGTAGTCCTTCGCAGCCAATCCAAAGTGTCCTGCCGGGGACGGTGCGTACTTCGCCTGTTGCATCGCCCGCAACATCATCGTTGAAACGGTCGCCTCTTCCGGATTCCCGGCAACCTGCTTAAGCACGCCCTGGAAGTCCTTCGGTTTGAGGTGCCCGTGCCGTCCCTTCACATGAATGCCAAAGCTTTGAAGAAGTTCGAGGAACGCATCCACCTTTTCCTGATCAGGGTTTTCATGAATCCGGTAAACAAACGGAACGTTCAGGTCGTGGTAGTGCTTGGCCACCGTTTCGTTGGCGGCCAGCATAAACGATTCCACCATCCGTTCACTGGTCCCCCGTTCCCGGAGCTCAATCTTTACCGGATGCCCCTGGTCGTCCAGAATTACCTTGGCTTCGTTATCATCAAATTCGATGGCACCCCGTTTATGCCGCATCCGTAAGAGAATCTTGTGGAGTTCAGCCATATCACGGAACATCGGAACGAGATCGTGGTACCGCTCCTTCATGGCCTCGTCATCGGATTCCAAAATCTTGTTAATTGCCACGTACGTCATTCGTTCCGTTGAGCGAATGACACTCGGGAAGATTTTATGGTTAACCACCTCACCCTGCGGATTAATTTCCATCTCACAGGTCATGGCCAGCCGTTCAACGTGCGGATTTAACGAACAAATCCCGTTTGATAACTCCTTCGGGAGCATCGGAATTACCCGGTCCGTTAAATAAACCGACGTCCCGCGTTTAAAGGCTTCCTTATCCAGGGGCGTTCCCGGCGTCACGTAGTGGGACACATCAGCGATGTGCACCCCGAGGTGGTAGTTCCCGTTATCTAACTTCCAGACATTCACCGCATCATCGAGGTCCTTTGATTCGATACTATCAATCGTAACGAGGGGCTGGTCAGTCAGGTCAACCCGGCCTTCCTTTTCAGCAGCCGTAACGTGGTCCGGAATATGTGAGACCTGTTCCTTCACTTCATTCGGAAATTCATGCGGGATGTCGTGCTCGTACACGATCTGCGTGATGTCCATTCCTGGGTCATTAACGTTCCCTAAGACCTTGGTAACCGCTCCTTCCAGCACACCCGGAATATGCTCATCCGGGTACGCCGAAATTGACGCAATGACCAATTCGTGCGGCTTAGGTTTCAGGCCGGTGTTCATCACCAGAAAACGGTAACTTGCCAGCTTTTTATCCCGTAAATGTAAGGTTCCAATCACGCCATCCGGGTAGTGTTCATCCCCATCAGGTAGTAAAAATTCACCCACGGCCCGGTTCAGCACCCGGGTAACAATCCGGGTCACCTTTCCCTCAGGACGGCGACCACTCGCAGGGTCTCCGGGGTTAATCATTTGCACGGCCACCTCGTCGCCGTTCAGAGCAGACATAGTGTTGGTCGGCCCGATAAAGTAATCATCCTTATCCGGATCAACCGTAACAAACCCAAATCCCCGGTCGTTCGCGTGAAACACCCCAACTTCTTCGGGATGGTTTCCTGCCACTGCAGCCAACTTAAAGTGGTCGTCCTTGAGCGTAATTGTCCCTTCGTGCTCTAAGTCCGTAAGGGCCTGAACGATAAACTTGAACTGGCCACCACCGGCCATATGCAAGGCATTCGCCAACTCCTGCACCGTAAACGCCCGGGTTGGTTCGTCCTTAAACCGCCGCATTAATTTATCTTTTAGTATCTCTTTTTCCATCTGTCTTCCCCGTTTACTTATGGTTTTACATAAAACGGGAGCCAAGACCAGCGTCATGGCTCCCGCGTTACGGATAGTAATGGCTCCACAACCATTTTTCTTCCATCAAATGAATCGTGTCCACCACGTTAATCAGTTACTAGTGTGATGATAGGAACACCAACCCAAGCGCAAGGCCAAAGAAGATAATTCCTAAAACTGCCGTGACCCGCTGCATGAAAGCTTCAAATCCGCGGGGCTTTTGCTTGCTAAACAGATCACCAGCACCCCCACTGAGGGCGGTTGACGCATTATCTTCCTTAGCGGGCTGCATCATCACCGCAATGATAATCAACACTGAAACAACAATCAGCGCTGTGAGTAGTACGTTATACAAGTGCGCTCCTCCTTTATCCTTCTAAATTACACCACGTTTAATTTACCATAAACCCCTAGTCTTTTCCAGCCTGGGAAGTTGACGGCTTGATGGGACCACCCTTATCATTGCGGCCGACCGCATACTGGTGTAGCCTGTTCCGGAGCCATGCTCGGTTTTCGTGTGGCGTAACCACGATCAACGTATCACCGCTCCGAATGACCGTATCACCGTGCGGAATCCGTTCCTTTTCACCCCGCCGAATTGCGGCTAACAGGCAGTCCTTCGGCCACGGAATATCCCGGACCTGCTTGTCCTGCAGGTTTGACCCGGCAAAGACCGGGATTTCCACCTCATCCTCCTGCGTCGTTTCAGAAATTGCATTCTGCGGGAAGTGCCGCAGGTTGGCAAGCATCGCTTCGTAAATCGGTTGTCCCCGAAGAATGTCGACGACAGTGTACGCCGTTAGGGAAACTACCGCAAGCGGCATTAGGTGCCGGAGTGATCCCACCATTTCGGTAATCAGGAGGATGGCAGTAAACGGTGCCTTCCCGATGCAGGCAAAGTATCCGGCCATCGCATAGATCACGCAGTTCGCAACCAAATAAGTTGGCATCAAATGCAGGTGAACTAAAACCTCACCGTAGAGCGCCCCTAAAACAGCTCCCAGTGCAAGAATCGGCAAGAAGATTCCCCCAGGGGTTCCCGAACAGTACGAAATCGTTGAAAACAGCAACCGCATAATAAAAATCGCAAGTAAAATTAACAAGGTTGGGTTGGTCGTTCCCAGGGACTTAATTAACCCGTTTCCCCCACCTAGAAGGTGCGGCCAGAAATAACCAATCGCAATCACCATTAATAATGGGATTAACACGTCATACTTCCGGGGTAAAAACTTCAACTTAGCATAGACTTTCTCCCCATTAAGGGTCATGTACTGGTAAAGGTATCCTAATAAACCAAGAATAACCCCCATCACTACCAGATAAGCGTAATACCGGAGCGGGAACGAATGACCGTAATGAATATCCAAAACCGGCGTTAGCCCGAAGAATTCCATCGAAACAAAGTTTGAGGAAACCGCCGCTGCCAGCGCGGTCGTCCATACCAACGGTGAAAAGTTATGGTACACCTCTTCCAGTACAAACAATGTGGAAGCAATCGGGGCGTTAAAGGCTGCAGATAGCCCGGCAGCCGCGCCACCAGCGATTAACACCCGCCGGCCAGCACCCTTTTTTCTCATGCTATCGGCAATTCCCTGGCCGACGGTTGCTCCTAGCTGAATTGACGGACCTTCCCGACCAAGAAACAGCCCGTACGAAATTCCTAAAATTCCGCCAATCCATTTCCGCCATAAAACAGACCACCAGTTCATTTCAAGGTCACCTGATAACTGCCCTTCAACCTGCGGAATCCCTGAACCCTTAATGTTTGGCTCTGCCGTAATCAGCCGGCCGTTAATCAGGGTAATTACCAGTGCACCCAGGATAACCGGGAGTAGGAGCCATAAATGGTGATGCATCAATCCGTACACCCACGTCATTAGCTGTAATCCCCGCTCACACAGCAGGCGGAAGACACTGACAACCAGGCCAGACAAAAGGCCAACCAGAATACCCCGTAAAATAAACGTAAACCGCGTTGTATCAAAGAAACGGTGTTTCTCCGAACTATCCACCGTTTTCACCCCTCTTACCATAAAATATGTAGACAAAAACAAGGGACCGATTCAATCAATCCCTTGTTTTCATTTTATTGCAAGTAAGTTTTCCTCGTCAATACCGGGAAATTACTTGTTCATAATGTCTTCACGAGCCTGCTCGCTTAAGTTGTAGAATGAGTGGATTCCCTTGTATTCTGCAACGTTGCTTGTGAGCTGGTCTTCGATCCGCATTAACTGGTTGTACTTAGCGATCCGGTCCGTCCGGCTCATTGAACCAGTCTTGATCTGGCCGGCGTTCATAGCAACAACCAGGTCAGCAATCGTCGTGTCCTCGGTTTCACCTGAACGGTGGGAAACAACGGCCGTGTAGCCGGCTTCCTTAGCCATTTCGATGGCTTCTACCGTTTCAGTCAGGGTACCAATCTGGTTAACTTTGATTAAGATTGAGTTTGCGCAACCCATCTTAATCCCCTTCTTCAGATATTCGGTGTTCGTAACGAAGAAGTCGTCACCAACAAGCTGAACCTTCTTACCAAGTTCCTTGGTAATTTCAGCCCAGTCGTCCCAGTTGTTTTCGTCAATCGGGTCTTCAACTGATACGATCGGGTACTTGCTGATTAAGCCCTCAATGTACTTAACGAATTCTGGCGTTGAGAATTCTTCACCCGTTGACCAACGAAGCGTGTACTTCTTCTTGTCGTCGTCCCACAGTTCTGAAGCAGCCACGTCCATGGCAATGGCAACGTCCTTGCCTGGCTTGTAGCCGGCGTCACTGATAGCCCGAACAAGGTACTCTAACGGTTCCTCGTTGTTAGCAAAGTCAGGAGCGAAACCACCTTCGTCACCAACGGCCGTTGACTTGCCGTCAGCCTTCAGGAGAGCCTGCAGGTGATGGAACGTTTCTGAACCCATCCGAACGGCTTCCTTCATTGACTTAGCTCCAACAGGCATAATCATGAATTCCTGGAAGTCGACCTTGTTCGTTGAGTGCGCTCCACCGTTGATAACGTTCATCATTGGTGTTGGCATTACGTGAGCATTGAACCCGCCAAGGTAGTTGTAAAGCGGAATTTCAAGTTCATCTGCAGCAGCCCGGGCACATGCAATTGAAACGGCTAAAATGGCGTTGGCACCAAGCTTACCTTTGTTTGGTGTCCCGTCTAAAGCAATCATTGCCTTGTCAATGGCAACCTGGTCCGTAACTTCGTAACCAACGATTTCCTTAGCGATTACGTTGTTTACGTTGTCAACGGCCTTGGTAACACCCTTGCCCATGTAACGAGACTTGTCGCCGTCCCGCAGTTCAACGGCTTCGTGTTCACCAGTTGAAGCACCTGAAGGAACAATTCCCCGGCCAAAAGCACCTGCTTCGGTGTAAACCTCAGCTTCAACAGTTGGGTTACCCCGTGAGTCTAAGACTTCACGAGCGTAAATTTCTGTAATTGCAGACATAGATATTTCTCTCCTTTGATGTTGTTAACTTGAGAATACTGTCCTCAACGCTATTTTAGTCCGTTCAGAACCGATATTCAACTTGTTATATGAAAACCTTCACGCACTAGCAGACTAGTCGTTGTAGTGAGCTAATGCTAAGAATGAGTCTGGCTTAAGGGCAGCGCCACCGATCAGGCCACCGTCGATATCCTTCTTAGCCATGATTTCCTTAACGTTAGCCGGCTTTACGGAACCACCGTACTGAATCCGAACGTTTTCAGCCGTTGTTTCGTCGTACAGATCAGCAACCGTCTGCCGAATAGCAGCGCACATTTCCTGGGCCTGATCAGCCGTAGCGGTCTTCCCAGTTCCGATTGCCCAGATTGGTTCGTAGGCAATTACCAAGCTAGCAACTTGGTCAGCCGTTAAGTCCTTTAAGGCTGCCTTAATCTGATCTTCAACAAAGCTTTCTGCGTTCCCAGCTTCCCGGGTCTCAAGGCTTTCACCACAGCAGATGATTGGCTTCATGCCGTTCTTAAAGATGGCGTGCGCCTTCTTATTGATATCCTCGTCCGTTTCGTGGAAGTAACCACGCCGCTCGGAATGCCCGATAATAACGTAGTCAACGCCCATTTCGTGCAGAACCTTTGGTGAAGTTTCACCAGTAAAGGCCCCTTCGTCTTCAAAGTAGCAGTTTTCAGCACCAACATGAAGCTGGGAACCCTTAGCGCTGTCAAGCAGTGCTGGCAGGTCAACTGCCGGTGCACAAATTAAGGTTTCAACCTCACTGTTTTGTGGCAACTGGTCCTTAACCGCCTTAACAAATTCAACGGTTTCCGTTGGGTTCATGTGTAACTTCCAGTTACCCGCGATAATTGGTGTCCGCATTAGAATCATCCTTTCATTTTTAGTTGGTTGTGAACAACCATACATCGTTTTTAATTATACCACGAACTGATAAAAACCTCTGGTAAAACCACAATAAAAGGAGGCTGGAACCAATTGTTCCAACCCCCTTAAAGCATGTTATCTAACTATTTGTCAGAAACAGCTGCGATTCCTGGTAAGGTCTTTCCTTCGAGGTATTCAAGGGAAGCACCACCACCAGTTGAAATGTGCGTTAACTTGTCAGCAACGCCGAGTTTCTTAACGGCAGCAGTTGAGTCCCCACCACCAACAATCGTTGTGGCGTCCGTTAACGTCCCAAGGAACTTACCAATTTCAAGCGTTCCCTTGGCGAAGTTCGGCATTTCGAACACACCCATTGGTCCGTTCCAAACAACCGTCTTAGCGTCCTTCAGTACGTTCTTGAAGAGTTCAACTGACTTCGGGCCGATGTCTAATGCCATGTAGCCGTCTTCGATGTCGCCTTCAAAGATCTTGCTTGGTGCATCGTTCTTGAAGTTCGTTGCGCAAACGTTGTCAACTGGCAGAACCAGCTTGTCGCCAGCCTTGTCCATGATTTCCTTAGCCAGGTCAATCTTGTCTTCTTCAACCAGTGACTTACCAATCTTGATTCCCTTAGCAGCGTAGAACGTGTACGTCATTCCACCACCAACGATAATCTTGTCAGCCTTGTCAATCAGGTGGTTGATTACACCGATCTTGTCAGAAACCTTGGCCCCACCAAGGATTGCAACGAACGGGTGCGCCGGGTTATCAACGGCGTTCCCTAAGAACTTGATTTCCTTTTCAAGCAGGTAACCCGCAGCAGCCTTCTTACCAGCAGCCTTCATTGCTTCTGAAATGCCGACGTTTGAAGCGTGCTTCCGGTGAGCCGTCCCAAAGGCGTCGTTAACAAAGACGTCACCAAGTGATGCCCAGTACTTGCCTAATTCAGGATCGTTGCCTGATTCCTTCTTACCGTCAAGGTCTTCAAACCGCGTGTTTTCAACCAGCAGAACGTCACCATCGTTCATGTTGTTGATGGCGTCTTCAAGTTGAGCACCCCGGGTTGCAGGAACGAACGTTACCGGCTTGTTTAATAATTCAGCTAAGTGTTCAGCAACAGGCCGTAATGTGAGCTCCTTCTTGTCTTCTTCGGTCTTTACCCGGCCAAGGTGTGAGAAGAGAATTGCCTTCCCACCCTGTTCAATGATGTGCTTAATTGTTGGTAAGGCGGCAACCATCCGGTTATCGTCACCAATCACACCGTTCTTAATCGGGACATTGAAGTCGACCCGTACAAGAACCTTTTTAGACTTCAGGTCTAAGTCGTCAATCGTTAATTTAGCCATTTTATTCCCTCCAGAAAAATGTATTAAAAAAGCGGGAGGAGTTTTGCCTCCCCCCGCCATCATCTGCCAAGCAGAAAATATTAGCGTTCAGCTAAATATTAAAGCATGCTTGCAAACTTCTCTAAGGTCCGAATCATCTGAGCCGTGAAACCAGATTCGTTGTCGTACCATGAAACGGTCTTAACAACCTGTCCTTCATCGCCGCCAACAACCTGTGTCTGTGTTGGGTCAAATACTGAACCGAATGACGTACCGATAACGTCTGATGAAACGATTTCGTCTTCGTTGCAGCCGAATGAAGCGTTACCTTCCGTAACCTTCTTAACAGCGGCGTTAACTTCGTCAGCCGTAACCTTCTTGTCAAGAACAGAAACTAATTCTGTAACTGAACCCGTGATTGTTGGAACACGGAGTGCATGGCCATCAAGCTTGCCGCCCAGTTCAGGAACAACCTTCCCAAGAGCCTTAGCAGCACCAGTTGAGTGAGGGATGATGTTCTGAGCAGCAGCACGGCCGTTCCGGAAGTTAGCCTTGCGGTCCGGACCATCCTGAAGCTTCTGTGAAGCCGTGTAGGCGTGAACCGTCGTCATCGTACCAGCCTTGATGCCGAATGCATCGTTAACAGCCTTAGCCATCGGTGCAAGACAGTTGGTCGTGCATGATGCAGCTGAGATGATGTCGTCATCTGGTGTGATGATGTCATCGTTAACACCGTAAACAACCGTCTTCATGTCACCAGCAGGAGCTGAAACAAGAACCTTCTTGGCACCAGCCTTCAGGTGTGAAGAAGCCTTTTCTGGTGATGTGTAGAAACCAGTTGATTCAAGAACAAGTTCAACACCGTCGTTCTTTACCCAAGGAATGTTTGTCGCATCTGCTTCGGCGTAAACAGGAATTTCCTTTCCGTTTACAATGATTGCATTGTCCGTAGCTGAGATTTCAGCGTCAAACTTACCATGAGCCGTGTCGTACTTAAGAAGACGAGCAAGCATTGATGGTGAAGTTAAGTCGTTGATAGCAACAACTTCAAGGTCATCTGAAACAGCAGCGATCCGACGGAATGCTAACCGACCGATCCGGCCAAACCCATTAATACCAACTTTAGTAGTCATACTAAAATTTCCTCCTTGTGGAAATAAAATTTATTTTAAAAAGCAGCACAGAAGCACCACCATTTTAAAAACACTTTCAGTCCCGCGTACAAAAATGTTTCCATTCTCGCCGGGCGACCCATCACTTGATAGCTCTCACTATCCCGATCCAAACCGCAGGAAACCCGATTTCAATTACAATGATATTGTAGCAATTCTCCCCCCCGCTTGCAAGCAACTTCACTTATTCACCCTTATCAGGATTCACCCCTTTCACTGCACTCCCGTTTCTTTCTTACAATACCAGGCATTTAACGGGTTTTTAACGGCCAATTCCCAAGGATATGGGCGGACATATCTCCGTCTCCCAAAAACTCGAAAAAAAGACTTGCAATTTAATTCCAATCACGATACTATAATAAGCGTGCTGCGCCGCTAGTGTAATGGATCGCACGCAAGATTCCGGTTCTTGTAATCGGGGTTCGACTCCCCGGTGGCGCATTCAAGATTGAAACGAAGGTTGGGACGGTTGGTCTCAGCCTCTTTTTGTATTCCACATTTATCCAAGACATGATTTGACCATTTTTGACCTTTGTATTAAAATTAAAGCAACGCACGGTGAAGACTGCGCAAGTTACATTATAAGTAGGAGGCGGTTCATATGAACTTAGTACCAACAGTGATTGAGCAATCATCTCGCGGTGAACGCGCGTACGATATTTACTCCCGGTTGCTCAAGGACCGGATTATTATGCTTTCAGGCGAGATCAATGACGACATGGCAAACGCAATTATTGCCCAACTGCTCTTCCTGGATGCTCAGGATTCTAATAAGGATATTTACCTGTACATTAACTCACCAGGTGGCAGCGTTTCAGCCGGATTAGCCATTTACGATACGATGAACTTCGTTAACGCCGACGTTCAGACGATTGTGATGGGAATGGCAGCATCAATGGCATCTGTGCTGGCAACCGCCGGCACTAAGGGAAAGCGGTTTGCCCTTCCCCACTCTGAGATTATGATCCACCAGCCACTTGGTGGGGCACAGGGGCAATCCACTGAAATTCAAATTGCTGCTGAGCACATTTTAAAGACCCGGGAATTAATTAACAAAATCCTTGCTGACGGTTCTGGCCAAACAATCAAGAAGATTAATCAGGATACTGACCGGGACAACTTCATGACTGCCCAGGAGGCCGTTGACTACGGGCTGATTGACGGCATCATGGAAAACAAAAAGGCAATGAAATAACAACTAATCAGGTGATTTTATAATGGAAAAAGATGCTTCACTATGCACAACGGGAATGACCTGTACGAAGGGATGCCCGTGTGCCGGCCCTGATGGAATTTGCCACTGCCCCATGAAGACTGACAAGGTCTGCATGTGCAACGGCAAGTGTCAGGTTTAAAATAAAACTCCTTCCCGGAATGAGCACGGGAAGGAGTTTTATTTTATGGGTACGACGGGATTACCGCCTAGCCTATCTCATGATTCTCTACTAGATTCCATTAATATGATTAAACGTTACGTTTGAGAAAATAGCACAAAAGCACCCCAGACCACGGTTAACTTAACCACGATTTGGGGTGCTTATTACTCTTTTCTAATTACTGTTGGCCAGAATTACATCATTCCGCCCATTCCACCGGCAGCCGGGTTAGCGGCACCAGCAGCGGCGTTGTCTTCCTTTTCAGGCTTGTCAGCAACAACTGCTTCCGTTGTGAGCAGCAGGGCTGAAACGCTGGCAGCGTTCTGCAGTGCTGAACGGGTAACCTTTGTCGGGTCAACAACCCCGGCGTCAACCATGTCGACCCATTCACCGGTTGCAGCGTTGAACCCAACGCCTGGCTTCTGTTCCTTCAGCTTCTCAACGATAACGGAACCTTCTAAGCCGGCGTTTTCAGCGATCTGCCGGACTGGTTCTTCGAGGGCGCGCTTAACGATGTTAACCCCCGTCTGAACGTCGCCGCTTTCCTTGATGGCAGCAACCTTGTCAATGACGTTAACAAGTGCCGTACCACCACCAGGAACGAAGCCTTCTTCAACGGCAGCCCGCGTAGCGTTGAGGGCGTCTTCAATCCGGTACTTCCGTTCCTTCAGTTCGGTTTCGGTTGCGGCCCCAACCTTGATTACGGCAACCCCACCGGCTAACTTAGCCAGCCGTTCCTGGAGCTTCTCCTTGTCAAAGTCAGACGTTGCTTCCGCAATCTGCTTCCGGATCTGGTCAACCCGCTCATCGATGGCATCCTTAGCGCCGGCACCCTCAACGATCGTCGTGTTTTCCTTCGTAACGGTTACCTTCCCAGCTGAACCTAACTGGTCAAGCGTAACGTCCTTCAGCTGCAGACCAAGGTCATCCGTGATAACCGTAGCACCCGTCAAAATGGCGATGTCTTCAAGCATTGCCTTCCGCCGGTCACCAAAGCCAGGAGCCTTAACAGCAACGGCCTTGAACGTTCCCCGGATGTTGTTCAAAACAAGCGTTGGAAGAGCTTCACCGTCAACGTCGTCAGCGATGATTAACAGTGAGCGTCCCTGCTGAACAATCTGCTGTAACAGGTCCATGATTTCCTGGATGTTTGAAATCTTCTTGTCCGTAATCAGGATGTACGGGTTGTCCAGGTCAGCTTCCATCTTGTCGTTGTCTGTTACCATGTACTGTGACAGGTATCCGCGGTCAAACTGCATCCCTTCAACAACGTCGAGAGTCGTGTCAATCCCCTTTGACTCTTCGATGGTGATAACCCCATCCTTACCAACCTTTTCCATGGCGTTAGAGATTAATTCCCCAACCTTTTCGTTAGCGGCTGAAATTGAAGCAACCTGTGCAATGTCACTCTTTGATTCAACCTTGTGGGACTGTTCGTGCAGGGCCTTAACGGCAACATCCGTTGCTTCTTCGATCCCCTTCCGGATTCCAACAGGGTTAGCACCCGCCGTCACGTTCTTCATCCCGGCGTTTACGATTGCCTGCGTCAGAACCGTTGCGGTCGTCGTTCCGTCACCAGCGATGTCGTTGGTCTTTGAAGCAACTTCAGCCACAAGCTTAGCACCCATATTCTCGAAGTGGTCTTCTAATTCAATTGACTTAGCAATCGTTACCCCATCGTTCGTAATTGTTGGGGAACCGTATGACTGCTCCAGCACAACGTTCCGTCCCTTTGGTCCAATCGTTGACTTAACTGTGTCGGCTAACTTGTCAACCCCAGCTAACATCTTCTTGCGTGCGTCTTCCGCAAACTTAATTTCCTTAGCCATTGTCATATCACCTCATGTGTTAGATTTTAAACTCGTCATCACCGCTGACAACTAGTCAACGATGGCCATTAAGTCCTTTTCGTGGACAACTAAGTATGATTCACCATCATGCTTAACTTCGGTTCCAGCGTACTTGTCAAAGAGAACCGTGTCGCCCTCCTTAACCTTCGGTGCAACCGTCGTGCCGTTTTCAAGGGTTAACCCTTCACCAACGGCAACCACCTTAGCGGTTTGTGGCTTTTCCTTGGCGTTGCTTGCTAAAACAATGCCCCCAACCGTTTGCTCTTTTTCTTCTTCTACTTTTAAGATTACGCGATCTCCTAATGGCTTAAGCACAAGCTATCCCTCCAAATGATTTATTTAGCACTCATCATTGGTAAGTGCTAACCTACAATTCATATACTACACACTTTTGCCATGAAGTGCAAGCATTTTTTGTCACTCTTTGCAGGAGAGTGCTAATTAATTAGTAAATAAAAAACCACCGGCTAATTTCGTGTCCTAAATGTCCACTTAGCATCGTCCGTTAACCTGGTAGCTTTCTTCATTATATGATTATTCTTCATCCTTCTTCGGTCCAAAGTGGTCCAAGAAGTAGATCAGCGTCTGCAGCTCGTTCGTCAAATCCACGTTTTGAATCCGGACTGTTTCCGGCGCCGCAATTCGCATCGGGGTAAAGTTCAGGATTCCCTTCACCCCCGCCGCAATCATCTGATCGGCAACGCTCTGGGCAACGGACGCCGGCACCGTGAGAATTGCCACCTCAATTTGCTGGACGGTCAGCTGCTCCTGCATGTCCGCCATCGGGTAAACCGGCACGCCGTTTTGAATTGTTCCGGTAATGTCGTCGTTAATATCAAACGCCGCGCTGATCCGCACGTTATTGCTCTGGTGGAAATTAAAGTTGAGGAGCGCATGCCCCAGGTTCCCGACCCCAATTAACGCAACGTTTGTCAGCTTATCCTGACTCAGGGTCTTCTTAAAAAATGCTAGTAAACTATCAACGTGGTACCCGTACCCGCGTTTTCCAAGCGCGCCGAAGTATGAGAAGTCCCGCCGGATTGTTGCTGAATCAATCTTGACCGCCTCGGCAAGTTCCGTTGAAGAAACCCGCTCTTTCCCCGCATCCTTAAGAAAATTAAGGTAGCGGTAGTAAATTGGTAACCGCCGGGCAGTCGCCTGTGGAATTTTTGCCATGCTGTTAAACTCCCTTCAATTAATCTTCACAAGCAACTATAACATAAACGTTGATATTAGTACGAACTAACCTAGTAACTTCACAATCTCTTTATGTGTCTTTCGAAAATCGTATGCTAAAATGAATAAGACTATTACTTTGGACGAAAGGATGCATACCATGATACTGCTCCAAGCACAAAAAGTTGCCCGGCACTTTGGGGCTGATACCCTCTTCCACGACGTTAACCTGGACATCCAGGACGGCGACCGGATTGCGCTCGTTGGCCGGAACGGCGCAGGAAAATCCACCCTCATTAAGATGCTCACGGGAGAAACCGAACCCGATGAAGGGCAAATCATCCGACGGAAGGACCTTACCATCGGTTACCTTGCCCAGAACGCCGGCTTATCGTCGGGCCGATCCCTGTACGATGAAATGTTAAGCGTGTTTGCGCCCCTCCAAAAAATGGAAGCGGAAATTCACCGGTTAGAGGAACAAATGGCCAACCCACCGATGGATCCAGCCTCGCCCGAATACCAGCAGCTCCTCGATCACTATGATCAGTTGCAGCACGATTTTAAGGAGCAAAACGGGTACGGCTACGAAACAGAGGTTAAGTCCGTCCTGACCGGGTTTAAGTTTTTCCCCGAAGACTATGACCGCCCGGTTGACACCCTCTCCGGGGGTCAGAAAACGCGGTTAGCCCTGGCAAAACTTCTACTCGAAAAAAAGGATCTGTTAATCCTGGACGAACCGACCAACCACCTCGATATTGCCACGCTTACCTGGTTGGAAGGCTACATCCAGTCGTACCAGGGTGCCCTCCTAATCGTTTCCCACGACCGGTACTTCCTTGACCGGATTGTAAACCAGGTATATGAAATTGGGAACGGCACTAGCTCCCACTACACCGGCAACTACTCCCAGTACGTTAAGGAACGGGCTGCCCGGCAAAAAGCAGCGTGGAAGGCCTACGAAAAACAGCAGGCTAAAATTCACGAAATGGAGGAGTTTGTCAACAAGAACATCGTGCGGGCCTCAACCACCAAGCGGGCGCAAAGCCGGCGCAAGCAGTTGGAAAAAATGGAGCGGCTGGATAAACCCGCCGGCGACGAACGCGCCATGCGGTTTACGTTTACCCCGGAAAAGGAGAGCGGCAACATTGTCCTGACGGTCAAGGACGCCGCCATCGGTTACGACGGCCAGACGCTTGCTGCCCCCATCAACTTTGAGCTGCGGAAACACCAGGTGCTGACAATCGTAGGGCCAAACGGAACGGGAAAGTCAACCCTGCTTAAGAGCATTCTAGGCATGATTCCGTTTATTCACGGAAGTGCCACCCGTGGTACAAACGTGACGGTGGGATACTACGACCAAGAACACCAGGTCCTCCATGCCGAGAAGACCGTTCTTGATGAAGTCTGGGACGACCACCGAACAATGCTGGAACGGGACATCCGCTCCGTCTTAGGAAGTTTCCTCTTTAGCGGTGACGACGTTCAAAAGAAGGTTGCCAGCCTCTCTGGCGGGGAAAAGGCCCGGCTTTTACTTACTAAGCTGGCCCTCAACCACGACAACCTGTTAGTCCTTGACGAACCGACCAACCACCTTGATATCGAAAGTAAGGAAGTGCTGGAACAGGCAATTAAGGATTTCCCAGGAACCGTGTTAATGGTTTCCCACGACCGGTACTTCATTAACCAGGTCACCACGAACGTCCTGGAACTCGCCCCCACCGGCAGCACGCTTTACCTCGGAGACTACGACTACTACGTACAAAAGCGCGACGAACAGGCGCACCCCCAGGATACACCGGCCACTGAGAAAGACACATCAGCTTCTACTAAGACTTCAACACCGCCGACGCCCGCTAATAGCAAGCAGGACTTTGCTACCCAGAAGGCGCAACAGCGGGCGCACCGAAAACTTGAACGGGCCGTCCAACAAGCGGAAAAGCAAATGGCCACCCTCGAAGCCCAAAAGGATGAGCTTGAAAAGGAAATGGCCACGCATAGCGATGACCTTGGAAAACTAACGGACTTACAAAAACAGCTTGACGCCCTGACCCCGCAACTTGAAGAAGCTGAGCAAGCCTGGGAAGAAGCGGCGTTAGCCCTTGAAGAGGACGAATAACACAGGCGCATTAAAATAGACGAGCACGTAGAAGTGATTGCTTCTAACGTGCTCGTCTGTTTTTAAGCTCAATTATTTCTCAATTTCGTCGAGATACGGAAACTCAAGGGATGGATCGGCGTTAAGGTCAAGTCCCGCCCGGACTCCGTGGCGGTAAAGCATCGTCCCGGCCGCCCCAATCATGGCGGCGTTATCCCCGCACAGTTTTAACGGCGCTTGGAGAAGCTCCACCCGCGGAAAGGCCCGCATCGCATCCGTTAACTGACTGCGCAACCCCGTATTCGCAGCGACTCCCCCGGCGAGGATCAGTTGCCGGGTCGTTGGGTACTGGCGAAGAGCCCGCGTGGTCTTCGTTACAAGAATGTCCACAACGGCCTGCTGGAAACTAGCTGCCAGGTCATCCCGTGAGAGTTGTTCCCCGACCTGGTCAGCATGGTGCACCGCATTAATAAACGCACTCTTCAGACCACTAAAACTGAAGTCGAGGTTATCCTCCTGCAGCATCGCCCGGGGAAAGTTAAACGTGTCGCGGCCGCGGTGGGCCATCGCATCCAGTTCCTTCCCTGCCGGGTACGCAACACCGAGCACCCGGCCGACCTTATCGTACGCTTCACCGGCCGCATCGTCGCGGGTATCCCCAATAATCACGAAGGAACCCTCTTCCTTCAACCACACTAATTCGGTGTGCCCGCCGGAAACAAGGAGGGCGAGTGCCGGGAACTTGATTTCTCCCACAAACCGGGCCGCGTAAATATGCCCGGCCATGTGATTGACCGGAATCAACGGTAAGTGGTGGGCAAACGCCACCGCCTTGGCAGCAGCCACTCCCACCAAGAGGGCGCCTACCAACCCTGGTCCGTACGTTACGGCCACCGCCGTGAGATCATCGTAGGTCACGTGGGCCTCCTGCATCGCCGCGTTTAAGCACCACGTCACCTGTTCAATATGGTGGCGGCTGGCAACCTCCGGAACGACGCCCCCAAAACGTTGGTGGCTCTTAATTTGGGTAGCCACAACGTTAGAAAGGATTATTGCGCCGTTTTCAATCACCGCAACGCTCGTCTCATCGCAACTTGATTCAAATGCTAAAATCAGGGTTCGTTTTCCCATTATGATTGGTCTCCCTTGTCATACTGCATTTCAACGGCATCCTCTGCTTCGTGGTCGGTTAACTTATAGTAATTCTTGACCGTCCGCCGTTTGCCAAAGCCAACCCGCGCATACCGGTGTTGTTCATCGGTGTTTGTTTCCTTAACCGCCAGTTTGATTTGCTGGCACCCGTGCTGCTGGGCCTCCTGCGTGAGACCGCGGATTAACCGTTCCCCCACGCCCCGGTGAAGGTACTGGGGAAGGACGGCAATCCGCGTAATGTCGGCCGTCCCGTTGGCTAAGTCAAACCGACACCCGGCAAACGCAACTAACCGGTCATTGTGCCGGAATGCGAGGTACATGTAGTGCTGGCGGTCGTTCAATTCCCGTTCTAACTGAGCCGCTGACCACGGCGCATGGCCGTGAAAAATCGCCTGTTCAAGCGTAATCATTTCCGGGATATCCGGGACAACCGCCCGGCAAACCAGGTAATTATCGTGCTCAACCTGCACGTCGTGGTTCTGAAACTCCAATGCTTCTCGGCGCTGCCGCCGCTGGGTAATGGCATTCGTTAACTGTTTAATACTTTTCCACATAGTTGGTTGGGTGCCCCTTTTCTTCTGGATGTTGCTGGTACCAATCAGCTTCGGCCTGGGTTAACCGCAAGTACCGCGGAACAAACGCATCCACGTTTGTTACCGGCGCCATTTGCCGCCCCAACAGACCGAGGACGTATGCTTGCGGATAGTTAAACTGCGCCGGAGCAACGTGAACGTCACGCCCAAACAGGTCAACAAGTTGCTCGTGGAGCTGCCAGCAATCACTCCCAACAAATACGTAGTCCTCATCCCGAATGGCCGTTGCCAAATTAACCAGTGAAATATGCTGGTCCGGAATGACCTCCGTCAACTGATCCCGGTGCCACCGGTATGCGCCGGCAAACACGTTATTTCGCCGTGCATCAAACACCGGCACAATTAGCCGGTGATGCTCTGGCCGGTATCCGGCCGCCAACACCCGCAGGCTGGATACGCCAACTAGTTCCCGATTGAGCGTTGCCGCCAACGTTTTGGCGGTGGTCGCCCCGATTCGCAGTCCAGTATACGATCCAGGTCCAGCCGCAACGACAAAGCGGTCAATCTCATCCACCGAAACCGCCGCCCGCTCAAGCAGAGCTGCGATAACGGGCATCAGGGTCGCCCCGTGGTCCCGCCGCACGGTCGTAGTCATCGTTGCAAGGAGCCGCTCATCATCAAGGACCGCCACCGTCAACGGCATATTAGAAGTATCAATCGCTAAGATTTTCATTCGTGGTCTCCTTTATCCGCCGCGATTGGCCGCCACTCGATTTCAGCCACGCAGTTGACCTCATCACCGTTTTTAATCTGATGGGCCGTCCGGAGGTGGTCATCACTAATAAACTGGACCTCACTGCGGGCAACGTCGCCGTAGTGTAGTTCTTTTTCATATTTAATGTTGACCCGCACTGGTTCGTGCCGGAGTAAAAATTCCCGGTCCAGGGCATCCGTCATCCAATCAAAATAATTGGTATTATGCACGTGGCGGTTTAAGTCAAGGTCAGTAAACCGAATGGCATAATCCTTTCCGGCGTCCGGAGCCGTCACCTTGGCGGGGTTGGTAATCCGTTCTCCGCGCCGCACCTTATCCGCCTGAAAAATATCGACCAGATCGGCAGCCACCGGGACGATTTTGCGCTTATCCAGGTCGATTAACACAAAGACGGTGTGCATGCGAACAATCTCCGTCCCCTGGGCGTCCTCAATCCAAAAATCACGGTAACAGAAGTATTTATTATACGACGTTGCCTGGGTGAAAACCGTAATGGTCTCACCGTAATGGGGCCACCGGGTGACGTGCAGGTCGTGCTGGGTAACAATCCACCCTAAACCGCGCGCCTGGACCTGCGCTGCGCCCACTCCAAGTTCGGTACTCTGCTGTTCTGACGCCAGCATTAATAGGTTAAGCAACGTTGTCAGCTTAACGTTGCCCGTCACACTCATTTCATAATCAACAATCTGGTGACGATACGAATAAATCTTCCCTGCCATGTGCTACTCCTTATTTAACCCGTGATATTCATTGTAGACCGCTTGTTTTTTTAGCCCGTTTTGCTTAGCGACCCGCTTAATCGCGTCGGTCGGCCGAAGACGCTCGCTGGCAATCAACCGGTCCACCTGTTCGGTTAGGGAGCCCTGCTCCTGCGGCTCTTTCTGTGCAGTTGGGTGTTCATTCCCCGCCACAATAATAACAAATTCTCCCCGGATTGTGGCGTCCTTCGTCCACTCCACAGCATCCGCCAACGTCCCCCGCAAAAACTCCTCGTACCGCTTGGTTAATTCCCGGCACAGGCATACGGAGCGCTCTGCACCCAACCCATCCGCAAGGGCAGTCAGCGTTTTGGCTAACCGGTGCGGCGCCTCATAAAAAATTAATGTCGGCCGCTCGTTTGCAAGCTGGGCAATTGCCGCTGCCAATGCCCCCTTCTTCCGGGGTAAGAAGCCATAAAAAAGAAACGGCTGCGGGGCAATTCCCGAAGCAATCAAGGCTGTAAGTGCGGCGTTTGGCCCTGGTAAGGGAATGACCGGAATCCCCTGCTGCGTGCACGCCGCAACCAGTTCCCGCCCCGGATCACTAATCGAAGGCATCCCCGCGTCGCTTACCTGGGCAATGTTTTCCCCCGCCTGCAACTTAGCGACCAGCTGGGGAACCCGCTCGCGGGTGTTATATTCATGAAAACTAATCTGTGGGGTCGTGATTTCAAAGTGATTAAGGAGTCGCTGGGTATTCCGCGTATCCTCCGCCGCAATTAAATCGGCGGCTTGAAGCACCTCAACGGCCCGGGGAGTCATATCATTTAGATTTCCAATGGGGGTCGGAACTAAGTACAACTTTCCCGTCGAAGACTCCTGAAAACTACTTGTTTGCCTAATCATGCGCGTTGCTCCCCGTAAATCAAGGTGACACAAAAGGCACACGGCTCATCGTTCTTCCGCCGTTTGCCATAAAAGTTATTGCAAACATGAAACCCTTCATTATATAGGCGTTCAAGGTTGCGGCGGGACTGGGTCATCTGCCCTGTCGCCGCCTGGTCGCTTGTATTCTCCTGTTGTCCCAGTTCGGCTAACCGCTCATGAAGATGCTCGTTTTCAATCTCCAATTCCGCATTCTTTTCGATGGCAGTGGCCGTTGCCTCCTTTAACTTCTCGACCGTTGCCGTTATCTGGTTCAATGCCGCCGTTAACTGATCAAAACTATCGTATAATTCCTTTTTTTCCATCGGATCACCTTCCTAATGCAATACGGTAATTAACCGTAATGTTAGCCCCTCAAAGGCGTTCTGAAACGAAACGTTCGCGGCTAACTGCCGGGAAACCCCAAGCGCTGCCGTGACTCCTGCCGTAAGTTGCTTTTTGGAAACCCGAGCAACCACCCGGTTAAACAGGGCCGCCATATCCGGAAAGGGCGGAGTCTCATCCTGAGCGGAAACAGCAGTCAGAAGCAAGGTGCGGGTTAGTTGAACCACTAAATCCACAGCCACGGACCGTAATTCCGGACTTGTCGCTTCCGGCATAATCCGAGTTTGAACGGCCACAAACGCCCGGTAATCACCCTGGCAAATCTGGGTAAACCACTGTTTAATCATCGTGATTAGTTTGGGAACTACCGGATCACCCGCCAACCGTAAAGAAACCTGCTGGTCCCGCGTGATGAGCGGCAAAAGTTCCTGCAGCTCCGTGGTCGCCCCCGCCGCCCGCAACGCTTCTCTGAGCTGAGCAACCGTTGACGGTGCAACCTTCACCACCTGGCACCGAGAAACAATCGTCGGTAGCAGCTGCTGGGGGTGTGCACTGAGAAGAAACGCCGTCACCTGCCCGGTAGGCTCCTCCAAAAACTTTAACAGGCTGTTGGCAGCACTGGCGGTCATCTTCTCCGCTTCGCTAATAATGAAAAATTTTTGGAGCCCCTCAACCCCACTCTTACTAAACTCACTGCGCAGAAGGCGAATTTGATTGACCTTAATGGTTTGGCCGTCCGGGACAATGTGCAAAACATCAGGGTGCTCGTCCCGTTGAATTCGGTGGCACTCGTCGCACTGGCCGCACGGCTGCCCGTTTGCTTGCGGCTGCACACATAAGCATGCCTGTGCAACCCACCGGGCCAACGCAGTCTTACCCGCCCCAGTTGCTCCCGTAAACAGGTACGCATGGGCGAGCGTCTTTTTCTGCGCCAACCGGGCGAAATGGGTCGCTAGGTGAGGGTGTTTAGTTGTCACCGGAATCGTCAATTTACTCTCCTTACTGCAGCTCTTTTAGGCGCGCACGCATTACTGTCAAGGCTTGCTCGGTCACCGTTGCTAGTGGCTGGCTGGCATCCAACGTTATAATCCTGTCCGGTTCCTGAGCGGCTAGTTTAAGGTAGGCGTTCCGCGTGTCCTGGTAAAACTGCAACCGTTCCTGATCAAGCCGGTCAACCTTTTCCCCAGCACGATGACTATTAATACGTGCCAGCCCCTCAGCCGGCTCAATATCAAAGTACAACGTTAACTGCGGCATCAACCCGTCCGTTGCAAATGCGTTAATCTGCCGCACCGGATCAATTCCCAGATGGCGCCCACTTCCCTGGTATACCAGGGAGCTATCAACATACCGGTCAGAAATCACCAGTTTCCCGGCCCGCAATGCTGGCAGCACCGTTTCTACCAGGTATTGCCGGCGGGAAGCAGCGTATAACAGGGCTTCCGTGCGGGCATCCATTCCCGTATTCCGGGGGTCTAAAATCACCTGCCGAATTGCTTCAGAAATACTATTCCCGCCAGGCTCCCGGGTAATCACGTACTGGTCAACGGAAAGATGTGCTGCCAGGTAAGCAACAATCTGCCGCAGGACACTCGTTTTGCCCGAGCCGTCAATTCCCTCTAACGTTACAAATGTTCCGGTTAACTTGTCTGCCATCCTTAAATTTCCAATCCTATCTTCTTGTTTTCTCGCCGGCTACAGTTCCTGCCGACCTTCAAGCGCCTTAAAGAGCGTCATCTCATCCGCGTATTCAATATCACTACCGACAGCCAACCCGTGGGCTAGCCGGGTAACCTTAATCCCCGCTGGTTTGACCAACCGGGCAATGTACATCGCCGTGGCCTCCCCTTCCGGCGTGGCGTTGGTTGCCAAAATGACTTCCTTAATCTGTTCGTTTTGCTGCAAGCGGGTAACCAGACTGCGGATATTAATGTCTTCCGGTCCCTTCCCATCAATCGGGGAAAGCACCCCGTGCAACACGTGGTACAACCCGTGGTACTCGTTCATTTTTTCGAGTGCCATCACGTCCTTGGGTTGCTCAACCACAATCACCTGGTCCTGGTCCCGGGTTTTATCCCGGCACACCGCACACGGATCACTCGCGGTAATGTTACCACAGATTGAACAGTAGTGAATGTCCCGCTTGGCGGCAACCAGCGCCTGGGAAAACGCCGTAACGTCATCGTTATCCATATCGAGGGTGTAGAACGCTAACCGCTCTGCCGTCTTACTCCCGATTCCCGGTAGTTTCATATAACTATCAATCAACCGGGCAATTGGTTCTGGATACTGCACGGCCACCCCCTCCCTTCTTACCGTAACTTATTTGCGTACTGGCCTAACGCCTGCTGGGTTTGCTGATTAATCTGCTGCATTGCGTCGTTTACCGCCATTAAAATGAGGTCCTGCAACATTTCCACGTCGTCCGGATCAACGGCTTCCGGCTTGATCGCAATGTCCTTCATTTGCCGGTCACCGGTAAACGTCACCGTCACCATGTCATTAGCCGCTTTTCCGGTAAAGGTGGTGGTGGTCAGTTTTTCCTGATCCGCCTGCATCTGCTTTTGCATCCGCTGAACCTGCTTCATCATGTTTTGCATATTAGGCATTTGTCCCATTCCACGCATTTTATTCATCCCTTCATTAATTCATATCATCAATCTTCTAATCATCCTTGACGGTGACCGCATCGCCAAACAACTGCTGCGCCTTCGTCACCGCTTCCGGTTGGGCCTGTTTAGCTGCTGCCGGGGCAGCGGCGGCATCAGACTGGGAGTGCTGATGCTTATGCTTGGCGTAGTAGTCCTGCCGCACCTGAGCCCACCGTGATACCGGTAAAATCACAATCGTTGGCTGGTATCCCAGCAAGCCCGCTAACGTGGCCGCCAGCGTGGCCGGAAAGTCCTGGGTTTCCATCCGCTGGTACAGGTAATCGTACTTGCACCCCAATAAAATCCGGTCGTGCCCTGCCGCAAGGGGCGTCAAGGTCCGGACATAGGCCGCATGCTGGGCGTTCATCTGAGCAGGCAGGTTATCCCACTCCCGTAAAACTTCATCCCGGGCTTGGCGCGTAGCTCCGTCCAACACACTGGTAACGGCAGCCATATCCACCTTAATAGGAACTTCCGGCTGGGATTTCGTTGGTGCGGGCTTATTTCCGCGAGGCGTCACACTCTTTCCGGATTGAAGGGCAGTCAGCTGTTGCTGAAGGTGCTTAACCTGCTGTTGAAGCGCCGCCAGTTCGGCACTCGTTGCGCCCTCCTCCACTTGACTATCACCGGTTGACTTGGATTGAGCCAATCGTACCGTCATCACTTCCAGGTAAACGGTGGCGTGGGCGCTAAACCGCATGGCCTCCAGTTCCTCGTTCAAAACATCAACCATCGTAACAATCCGCTCCGGGTCAATCTGAGCAGCCAGCTCCTTAAACTGGGCACTTAACCGGCCCAGCTCAAGGTGGGTGACCTCATCTGGCGCTTGCCGGTAAAGCATTAAGTCCCGGCAGTATAAAAGAACGTCCTCAACCAACCGCTGGGCGTCCTTGCCTTCATCAAGCAACTTATGAATTAGCTCCAGCGCAGGCGCCGTTTGTCCGGCAATCACCGCAGCCACGTAATTATCCAAGTCCTGTTGCGTGGCACTGCCCGTCACCATCAGGGCGTTCTCCAGGGTAACCTCGTTTTCACCAAACGAGATCACCTGATCGAGGATGCTTAACGCGTCCCGCATGCCCCCATCAGCTGCCTGGGCGATCACCTTCAGGGCTTCTTCATCAGCGGTGACCCCCTTTTGTTCGAGAATCATCGTCATCCGGTCCAAAATCACCTGGGGCTTAATCCGATGGAAGTCAAACCGCTGGGTCCGGGAAATTATCGTTGCCGGAATTTTCTGGGGTTCGGTTGTTGCGAGAATAAAGACGACGTTTGCCGGGGGTTCCTCCAGTGTTTTTAACAGCGCATTAAACGCCCCGGTCGACAGCATATGAACTTCATCAATGATGTATACCTTATAGTCGGCCTCGGTCGGCGCATACTTTGCCTTACCCCGGATGTCGCGGATTTCCTCAACCCCGTTATTGGAGGCCGCATCGATTTCGATTACGTCACCCAGCGTCCCGTTGGTGATTGCCTTACAGGTGGCGCACTCGTTACACGGCTCACCGTCCTGCTGGTGATGACAGTTAATGGCCTTGGCAAAAATCTTAGCCGCAGACGTTTTCCCGGTCCCCCGGGGGCCAGTAAATAGGTACGCATGGGACGTTTGCCCGGTTGCTAAGGCGTTCCGCAGCGTCCGGGTAACTAACTGTTGTCCGACTAAATCCGCAAACCGCTGGGGCCGCCATACCCGATAAAGTGCTTGGTAAGCCATGGTTCTCCTCCTTACTCCGTTAAATATGTATGTTGGGGGACAAAAATCTCCCGGTTCGGGAACGAACCGGGAGTTTCCATTCATATCAACTTAGGACACATGCTGAACCAAACTTAGTGCTGCTTCCTTCCGGACCTGACACGGTTCGTAAGGACAACATTGTCCTAAGGCCTTACGGCAAAGTCTATGATACATGAAAACTCCCCAAAAAGCTAGCCTTAATCTTCCCGCTTGGCCCGCCGTCGTGCCAACCGCTGTTTCCGCCGGACTTCCTGGAAAAACTGGGTTAACCGGGCAGCGCACTGCTCCTGCAACACTCCCGGATACACCTCAGCCTGATGGTTAAACCGCGAATCAGTCAGTAAATTCATCAGGGTTCCCGCTGCGCCCGCCTTTTTGTCCGGCGCACCGTAATAAACCCCCCGGATCCGGGAATTGATAATGGCCCCACAACACATTGGGCATGGTTCAAGGGTCACGAACAAATCACAATCAACCAACCGCCAACTATCCAGTGCCGCGTTTGCCTCCTGAATTGCCATGATCTCGGCGTGCATCGTTGCGTCTTCACCGTGTTCGCGCAGGTTATGCCCCCGCCCGATAACGCGGCCATCCCGGACCACTACGCACCCAATCGGCACTTCTCCGATGGCAGCAGCCTTTTGAGCCTCATAGAGAGCTTCTTGCATGAACTTCACCTGTTCGCCTGCCGCTAACACCATTACCGTTCACTCCTTAGCACGTAGTAGCCCTTTTGCTTCAAAACAACCTGACAATTACCAAACGTTGCTTCCATTAGTTTCTTCGCCGATGGCGCCCCCTGTTTTTTCTGTAACACAACATATAGTGTGCCTCCAGAAACAAGGTGGTCACCTGCGCCGGCTAAAATCCCGTGGACAACCTTTTTCCCCGCCCGAACCGGTGGATTAGTGATAATCAAATCATAATCCGTTGCGGGAATTGCTGCGTACCCGTCTGACTGGCAAACCGTTACGTTCTTCACCTGGTTGGCATCGGCGTTCCGCCGCGCAAGCGCAAGCGCCCGTTTGTTAACGTCACTCATCGTTACTTGACTATCAGGAAAACGCCGCGCTAGTGCAAGTCCCAGCGGACCGTATCCGCACCCCACATCAAGAATTTTATGAGGGGCAATGGTTGCCTGTTCGAGGGCCGTAAGGAGGGTACGGCTACCGTAATCAACGGTCCGCCGCGAGAACACCCCGCTATCGGTCGTAAACCGTAAATTACTTCCTAATAAGGAAAACGAAAACGTCTGCTCATCGTGCGCAGCCGTTGGTTGTGTTGAGTAGTAGTATTCCGTCACCCTCGGACACCCCGTTAGTAAATTTGATACTTTTATCATACGCTAAATTGCCCCCGTTAAGCAACAAAATCCAGGAATTATTCGCAGCCGTTATCCACCATATATCGGATTTTAATCGATTATTATCCACAATATCTTGTGTTTTAGCCTTGCTTTTTTCCGGAAACACGGTATACTAGGTTCACGTAAGCAAAAGAAACGGAATGGTGATGATAATCATGAGTCTAACGGTATACACGAAGAACAACTGCATTCAGTGCAAGATGACAAAGAAATTTCTTAAGGCCCACGGGGTTGCCTTTGAGGAACGGAACATTTCCGATCATCCTGAATACGTTGACTACTTAAAGGAACAGGGATTTCAGAGCGTTCCGGTCGTTGAACGTGACGCTGAGCCCGTTGTCAACGGGTTCCGGCCAGACCTTCTACAACAGGTTATCGCCGAATAATCCGTCTAAGACATTACGTAAAAGCAAATTGTGACTAATGAAAAGTGAACACGTTGTTGGTTCACTTTTTTTAAACCAGTAATTAACTAAGAAAGTGGTGGAACCAGTGAGTCTATCTGCGATTGATCGTGATAAAGTAACGTACTACGACCTCAACAACCAGGTCAACATCCCCCTCAACGGTAAAATTCAACTCGAAAAGGATCAGGAAGCCCTTCAGGCGTTTCTTAAGGAAAACGTGGAGCCCAATCTCAAGCACTTCGATTCACTTGAGGAGCGGTTCGACTACCTCGTAAAGAACGGGTACCTCGAGGAAACCTTCGTCGAGAAGTACAGCATGGACTTCATCAAGAAGTTATACGCCCAGCTTAATGCGGCGCACTTCCACTTCAAGTCGTTTATGGCCGCCTACAAGTTCTACAACCAGTACGCCATGAAGACGCTTGATAACGAGTACTACCTGGAAACAATCATTGACCGGATGGCAACCAACGCCCTATACATGGCAGACAGCGATGAACAGTTGGCCCTCGATCTTGCCGAAGAACTCGTTACCCAGCGGTACCAACCAGCGACCCCAACCTTCCTGAATGCTGGCCGGGCCCGGCGGGGAGAAATGGTTTCCTGCTTCCTGCTTCAAACGACCGACGATATGAATTCTATCGGCCGGACGATTAACTCCGCCCTGGAACTTTCCCGGATCGGTGGTGGGGTCGGCATTTCCCTGAGTAACCTTCGGGGCGCTGGTGCCCCCATCAAGGGAATTGAGGGGGCTGCTTCCGGGGTGATTCCCGTAATGAAGCTCCTCGAAGATAGCTTCTCCTACTCCAACCAACTGGGACAGCGACAGGGCGCCGGCGTGGTTTACCTGAACGTTTTCCATCCCGACATCATGGCCTTCCTGGCAACCAAGAAGGAAAACGCCGACGAAAAGGTGCGGGTGAAGACCCTTTCTCTCGGGGTGGTTATTCCGGATAAGTTCTACGAGTTAGCCGCCAAGGACGAGGACATGTACCTCTTCGATCCGTGGGGGGTTGAACGGGCCTACGGGAAACCGTTTGCCTACGTCGACATCACCAAGGAATACGACAACATGGTGGCAAACCCGGACATCCCTAAGAAGAAGATCCGGGCCCGGGAGCTTGAAACCGAAATCAGCAAGCTCCAGCAAGAGTCCGGCTACCCGTACATCATGAACGTCGACGTAGCCAACCGGGCCAACCCAGTTAAGGGCAAGATTATCATGAGTAACCTGTGTTCGGAAATCATGCAGCCTCAGGAAATCTCCCGGATTAACAACAAGCAGGAGTACACGGAAATGGGAACCGACGTGAGCTGCAACCTTGGGTCCACCAACATCGTTAACCTGATGGCCAGCCCTGACTTTGGGAAATCCGTTGAAACGATGGTGCGGGCGTTGACGTTTGTTACCGACAACGAAAACATCGACGTTGTTCCGTCCATCGACTACGGTAACAGCGTGGCCCACACGATTGGGCTGGGCGCAATGGGAATGCACGGCTACCTGGCTAAGAACCATATCTACTACGGTTCTCCGGAAGCCATCGAGTTTACCAGTGTGTACTTCATGCTGATTAACTACTGGACGCTAGTTGCTTCTAATAAGATTGCCCGCGAACGGCAGGAAACGTTCAAGGACTTTGACCAGAGCAAGTATGCGGACGGTACCTACTTCGACAAGTACCTTGACCAGGACTGGGGGCCAAAATCAGAGAAGGTGAAGGCCCTCTTTGACGGCATCTTTATCCCAACTAAGGACGACTGGGCTAAGTTAAAGGCCGCTGTCATGAAGGACGGCCTTTACCACCAAAACAGAATTGCCATCCCGCCAACGGGGTCCGTTTCGTACGTTAACGATGCAACGGCAAGCCTGCAGCCAATCATTAATCTCGTGGAGGAGCGGCAGGAAAACAAGACCGGAAAGGTGTACTACCCGGCACCGTACCTTTCAAACGATACCCTGCCGTACTACCTGTCAGCTTACGATATTGATATGCGGAAGATGATTGACATGTACGCCGCTGCCCAGGAGCACGTTGACCAGGGAATTAGTATGACGTTCTACATGCGCTCAACGATTCCAGAGGGGCTCTACCCGTGGAAGGATGGGCGCACCAATAAGATGACTACCCGGGACCTTAACATTCTCCGGAACTACGCCCACGCAAAGGGCTGCAAGTCCATCTACTACGTCCGGACGTTTACCGATGATAACGGTGAGGTCAGCGTCAACGAATGTGAGAGTTGCACAATTTAATAACTGATTACCTACTATTCAAAAGGGGCTGAGACCTATTTGGTTCTCAGCCCCTTTTTGGGTATCACCACACCCGTCACACCCGTTTCATGCGGCGGGCGCCCCTTCACTTTGAAACGCAAAAACGAGCGCCACCCGTCCGGATAGCGCTCGTTCCTGTTTCGTATTAAATTAGAGTTTCTTCGCTAATTGCTTAATGTAAGCCGTCAGCTCGTCCTTCACCTCAGGGTGCTTTAACCCGAACTGAATTGACGTCTTTAGGTAGCCAAACTTATACCCCACGTCGAAACGATCACCCTTAAATTCATGGGCAAAGACCCGTTGAACCTTGTTCAACCGGTCAATGGCGTCGGTCAGCTGGATTTCGTTTCCGGCCCCCGGCTGCTGGGTCTCCAGCATCCCAAAGATTTCCGGCGTCAACAGGTACCGGCCGATGATTGCCAGGTCTGATGGGGCTTCCTCCACCGCCGGCTTTTCAACAAACCGCCGAACGTCGTACAACCCCGGCCTTGTTTCGGCAGCAGGATCAATCACCCCGTACTTATTAACCTCTTCGTGCGGCACCTTCATTACGGCTAGCGTTGAGGCATTTGTCTCCTCATACCGGTCCATCAACTGCTTAGTCAACGGCACCTCGTCCTTCATCAGGTCATCCCCAAGCATCACGACGAACGGCTCGTTCCCAACGAAGTCCTTTGCCATCAGAACGGCGTCTCCCAGACCACGTGGGTGGGACTGCCGGATAAAGTAGATGTTCAAGTCGGTTGTTTCCTCCACCAACTCCAGCATCTTCGTCTTGCCCTTAGCCTTCAAGTTTTGTTCAAGCTCCGGCACGGAATCAAAGTGGTCCTCAATCGGCCGCTTGTTCTTTCCGGTGATAATCAAGATATCCTCAATTCCGGACTCCCGAGCTTCCTCGACAATGTACTGAATCGTTGGCTTATCAACGATTGGTAACATTTCCTTCGGCATCGCCTTTGTCGCCGGTAAAAAACGGGTCCCGAGTCCCGCTGCCGGAATAATTGCCTTTCTAACTTTCATAGTCAAATACCTCTTACTTTGAATTATTGGTATTCCCGTTAAATCCATATACAAGTACGAAGCGTATTCTACCAGTATTCCCGCGACGTGGCAATAAAAAACAGGAAGTTTTGCTTAATCGTTGGATTTGCTCCACAAATAGTCGCGGTCCGTTACCGGGTCCTGAGAAGTCAAAATTTTCGGTCCATCGGTGGTAATCGCAATCGTGTGTTCAAACTGGCAGGAGACGCTCCCATCGGCCGTCCGGGCAGTCCACCCATTCGGGTCATCCATAACAGCCTTCCAGTCGCCCAGGTTAACCATTGGTTCAATCGTAATCGTCATTCCAGGACGGAGCCGGACGCCCTTCCCGGCAACCCCATAATGCGGAACGTCCGGGCTTTCGTGCATCGTTGGCCCAATTCCGTGGCCGATAAACTCGCGCACATCCCCAAAGCCGTTTTCATCTTCCACGTAATGTTGAATAGCTGCCCCGATATCGCCAATCCGGTTCCCCACCTGGGCTTGGTCAATCCCCAGGTACAGGGCGTCATGGGTGACCTGCATCAACTTGTCTAATTCCGGCATGCTCTTCCCAACGACGTAACTCCAGCACGAGTCACTCATGGCCCCGTGATAGTTAACCACCGTATCAACCTTTACCAGGTCGCCGTCCTTTAAGATCAAGTTCTTCCGCGGAAAGCCATGACAAATTTCGTCGTTAACGCTCACGCACGTGGCGTACTTGTAGCCCTCAAACCCAATCTGTTCGGCGATGGCATCGTGCTCCTTGTAGTACCGCCGTGCTAGCTTTTCGATTTCCCAACTAGAAACGCCCGGCTTGATTAATTTCCGGACTTCGTGGTGAAATCCCGCAAGGATGGCGCCAGACTTGGCCATTTCATCAATTTCACGTTCTGACTTTAACGTAATCATGTCCTACCCAACCCTTCATACTGATAATTACTTTCATTATAAGCCTAATTGCAACCACCGCGGAATTTTTTATAAACGCCACCACCGTTTTTGTTATAATGGAAGGAGCAAGTTTATTTTTCAAGGACGGTGAATTCTATGCAACCACGCGTTCAAATCGTTTACGCCACGATTACCGGAAACAACGAAGAGGTGGCCGGCGTAATTACCGATGCCTTTGAGGACCTCGGCGCGGACGTCACGATGACCGAAATCTCCCAGACAGACGTTAGTGCGTTTACAGCAAGCGACATTTGCATTGTTTGCCCGTACACGTATGACGATGGCGCCCTCCCCGAGGAAGGCCTGGACTTTTACGACGACCTCGCAACAGTTGACCTCAGTGGTAAAATCTTCGGCGTTGCGGGCTCGGGCGATACGTTTTACGGTGAATTCTTCTGCACGGCGGTTGAAAAGTTTGATGAGGCCCTGGCTGCTACTGGCGCCCAGCGGGGAAGCGCCCCGGTTAAAATCAACCTGGCACCCGATAATGATGAGGCCATCGATCAGCTTGACGCCTTTGCGAATAACATCATACGCAAGTTCACCGCAACCGATTAAATGAAAGGAACCGACATATAAAAATGACAAAGAAGCTTTCAATCATCGTCCCGTGCTACTTTGAGGAGGAGTCCGTCCCCCTCTTTTACGATGCCGTTCAACGGGTCGCCCCGGAGCTGAAGGACGTTGAACTCGAATACTGGTTTATCAACGACGGATCAACGGACGGCACCCTCGCCGAAATGCGCAAGCTCCAGGAAAAGGACCCGCAGCATGTTCACTACGCCTCGTTTTCCCGAAATTTCGGGAAGGAAGCCGCCTTGTATTGCGGTTTACAACAAGCAACTGGCGATTACGTCGTTGTCATGGACGTTGACCTCCAGGACCCGCCGGAAATGTTGCCAATCATGCTCAAGTACCTGGAAGACCCTAACGAGGACTACGATTGCGTGGGGACCCGCCGCCTAACCCGGGAAGGCGAACCGCCCGTACGGTCCTTCTTCGCCCGGATGTTCTACAAACTGATTAACCGCATTTCGGATACCGAGATCGTTGACGGGGCGCGGGACTACCGGATGATGACCCGCCAGATGGTGGACGCCATCCTGTCAATGAGCGAATACAACCGCTTCTCTAAGGGCATTTTCAGCTGGGTTGGGTTTAACACAAAGTACCTGGAATACAAGAACCGGGAACGGGCTGCCGGAACAACGAGCTGGAACTTCTGGAAACTTTTCCAATATTCGATTGACGGCATCGTCAACTTCTCCCAGGCACCGCTTGATATCGCCACGTTTATCGGGGCGTTGACCGCCTTTGTTTCGTTAATTGGAATTTTATGGATTATCACCGCCAAAATTTTCTTTGGTAATCCAACCGCGGGCTGGCCGTCAATGGTCTGCATCATGCTTTTCATCGGCGGAATTCAGCTGTCCTGCCTGGGAATTGTCGGCAAGTACATCGGCAAGATTTACGCCGAGGTTAAGCACCGGCCGATCTACATCTTAAAGGAAAAGAAATAATCGCATACAGTAACCCGCACACCACTGAACCGCTCAGCGATGTGCGGGTTATTTACTATTCCTCCCCGGCCGTTACCCTACGGCACCGTCCATCTGGTATTCAATCAACCGGTTTAATTCAACCGCGTACTCCATCGGCAACTCCTTCGTAAACGGCGTCAGAAAGCCCATCACAATCATTTCGGTGGCCTGTTTTTCGGTAAGCCCGCGGCTCATCAGATAAAACAGTTGTGCTGCCGAAACCTTCGACACCTTTGCTTCGTGTTCAATTTGGGCATCCGCTGCCTGCTGTACGGTGTTCACCGGCAGGGTATCGCTTCCCGAATGATCGTCGAGGATCAGCGTATCGCATTCCACGTGCGCAAACGCTCCCGTGGCTGCCGGAGTCATCCGTACCTCCCCGCGGTAATCGGCGTGCCCCCCATTCTTACACAGCGACTTGGACACAATCGTTGAGGACGTTTGCGGCGCACGGTGAATCATCCGGGCCCCCGTGTCCGAAATAATCCCGTTTCCGCGGGAATCGCTGCCCGCAAACGCAACCGACAGCATCGTTCCCCGGGCTCCGGGGCCATCGAGGTAAACACTCGGATACTTCATCGTGACCTTCGAACCCAGGTTACCATCAACCCACTCCATCGTAGCCTGCTCGAAGGCCTGCGCCCGCTTCGTTTCCAGACTATAAACGTTATCGGACCAATTTTGAATGGTGGTATACCGGCAGGTCGCGTGGGACTTAACAAACACCTCAACCACGGCGGCGTGTAAGCTATCCGCGGAGTAATTAGGCGCGGTACACCCCTCAACGTAGTTCACCTGGGCCCCCTCATCGACAATGATTAACGTCCGCTCAAACTGCCCCGAATTCCCGGCGTTAATCCGGAAATAACTTTGAAGTGGCACGGTACACCGGACGTGGGGCGGAACGTAGATAAAGGTCCCCCCCGACCATGCCGCCGAATTCAACGCCGCCATCTTGTTATCATTCGGCGGCACAAGGGTCCCAAAGTACTGGCGCACCAGTTTCGGATACCGCTGAACCGCGGTGTCCATCGCCATAAAGACCACTCCCTGCTGCGCTAACTCTTCCTGCACGTGGTGGTACACCACCTCAGACTCGTACTGGGCGGACGATCCCGCTAAGTACTGTCGTTCCGCTTGGGGAACCCCTAGCCGTTCAAAGGTTTCCTTAATCTGGGCGGGAACGTCTTCCCACCGCCGGACCGGCCGGGAAGTATCCCGCCGAAAATAGTTAATCTTCTCAAAATCTAACGCACTCAGGTCGGGGCCAAACTGCGGGAGCGGGAGTTTGCGGTACGTTGCGTACGCCCGCAAGCGAAACCGTAACATCCACTCCGGTTCGTGTTTTGCTGCCGAAATTTGCCGGATTACCGCTTCGTTTAACCCCTGGCCGGTCGTTAGGATGGGAGTAACTCGATCCTTAAACCCGTACTGGGACTTCTTCTCACCTGGAACTGTTACTGTCAATGATCCGTTGCACCCCCTCACACGCTAATAACGCACACTTCACGCGAACGGGGAACCGGGCAACCCCGGTAAACGCCATTCCGTCACCAAGTTTCTCCTGTTCTTCGGTCGTTAGCGCCCGTTTATGGGTTACTAATGCGGTAAACGCCCGGAGACGCGCCTGCGCTTCTTCAACCGGCTGGTGATCCACAAGATTGCAAACAACCGCCGCAGCTGCCCGGGCAATCATGCACCCGTCCCCCGCGGTGATTGCTACCCCGGTAATGCGGTTGCTATCCCGGGTAACCGCCACGGTAAACGCATCCCCGCACGTCGGGTTTACCACGGCCCGCTGCACACTTCCCTTGAGCGGATGAAACCACCGCGGATCCTGCGCCCGCTCAATAATTACCTGGCCGTATAATTCCGATAACTCATCCCATTCCATATTTTTTAAAAAACGCCTCCGTTCGTTCAACCTGCGCTACCAGTGCATCTACTTCTGCCGTGGTATTATAAAACGCCACGCTCGCCCGCACCGTCCCGGACACGCCGAGATGCTTCATCAGCACCTGCGCACAGTGATGGCCCGCCCGCACCGCCGTTCCCTGAGCGTCCAACGCCGTTGCGACGTCGTGAGCGTGCAGGGAACCAACGTTAAAGGCCACCACCCCGTTCCGTTGTTTTCCGGATACCGGGCCGTACACCGTCACTTGCGGAAGCGCACGGAGCCCCGTCGCAAGGCGCGCAGCTAACTGCTGTTCCCGGGCCTGAATCGCCCCAATTCCCTGCCGTTCCAGGTACTGGATTGCCTTTCCGAGCCCGATGACCCCCGCAATGTTTTGGGTGCCCCCCTCAAAACACCACGGAACTTCCTTAAAGGTCGTTTCGTCCCGCGTTACCGCGCTAATCATTTCCCCGCCGTATTCAAGGGGGTGCATCCGTTCGAGCACAGCGCGTTGCCCCCACAACACGCCAATTCCGGTCGGGCCAAGCATCTTATGACCCGAAAACGCAACGAGGTCGGCATCCCATTTCTGCACGTCAACCGGCATGTGCCCGACTGCCTGGGCCGCATCCACAACAACGAGCGCTCCCGCTTCATGGGCGATCCGGGCAATTGCTGTCACCGGGTTAACGGTTCCCAACACGTTTGACGTTGCACTGACCGCCACTACCCGGGTTCGCGCCGAGAGTTTTCGCTGAAAGTCAGCCCAATCCAGGATTCCATCCGCTGTTACTTCAACGAACCGAAGAACCGCACCGCTTCGAGCAGCAAGCACCTGCCACGGTACCAGGTTACTGTGGTGCTCCATCATTGTTACTAAGATTTCATCCCCGGGCTTCAGGGAAACCGCCCCACCAAACGCCGCCCAGTTTAACGCTTCGGTCGTGCCCTTCGTAAAAACGACCTCGCGGGCTGACGGCGCGTTAATTAGGTGGGCCACCCGCGTGCGAACCTCCTCGTACTCCGCCGTGGTAGCCGCCGCCCGGGCGTAACCGCCCCGGTGGACATTAACGTTTTCCTGGGTGTAATACTGCCGCAACGCCCGTAATACCGGTCGTGGTTTTTGCGTGGTAGCGGCGTTGTCCAGGTAAATTAACGGGTGCCCATTCATTATCTGATTTAAAAACGGAAAGTCCGCCCGGACCGCATCAACCGACTGCATCCGCCGTCACCCGCCTTTCAATTAATGCCTGCAGGGTTTGCCGCACCGCCGCATTCTCAACCTGATCAATTACCGGCCTGAGAAATCCCCGGGCAATCAACCGGACAATCTGTTGCCGTGACAAGCCCCGACTCTGTAAGTAAAAGAGCTGATCCGCCGCCAACCGGCCAATGCTGGCAGCATGGGCGGCCGTCACGTCATCCTCATCAATCAGTAGCTGGGGATTAACCGTTCCCGTTCCCTGCGGGGTCATCAGGAGCACCTTACTTTGCTGGGTCATCGCCGCCTGATGAGCCCCCGCAACAATCCGGCCCGTAGTATCAAAGTTTAGCTGACCAGCCGTCAACACCACCCCGTACTGGGCAATGGTTGCCGTGGTAGCGGGAACCTGGTGCGTAATGTCCGCGGTAATTCGTTGCTGGCTTAACTGACCTGCTAACGCCGCTACGGATAACGCCACGTGGGCGCCCGCGCCAACCAAATCCGCCTTGAGAACCACGTGATCCTGACCGGTAGTAAGTTCTCCCACCCGCCAGGTCACCTGCGCATCCCGCGCAACCCGAACGTAGTTAACCCGCGTTTTATTCGGGTCCTTTCCGGCATTCACCACCGTCCAGTCAACGTGACTTGCAGGCCCCGCTGTAATAAGGGTAGGACTCCCAGCTACGGTTGCTTGGTGCACTTCACAGTACCGCACGTGACTTGCGGGACCCGCAAGCACCACCGCTGGCCCACTGCCCTGAATGGTTACGGTCGCATTTTCCGGAACTACCACAACGGGCGTTTCCGCTGAAAGCGCACTAATCACTTGCGGGGAAAGGGTTGCTTTCAGGGCCCGCCACTGTCCCCGGGCCGCCCCCGTAAGGGCGTTCACCCGCACTAGTTGGGCAGGGCCCGTTAACACGCACCCGCCATCCAATGCCTGTTCCTCCATTCCTATACCCCCTCATCTACCAGCGGAATATCCAGTCCAAGCTCATCCCGAACGCGGGTGTATCCCTTCTGCTCCAGTTCGGTGGCAACCGCTGCCCCGCCCGTTTTTACGATTCGACCGCCCATCATTACGTGCACAAAGTCCGGTTGAACATACGTCAACAACCGCTGGTAGTGGGTAATTAATAACCCAGCGAAGTGGGGCCCCCGCATCGCATTAATTCCCCGTGCTACCACCTTCAACGCGTCAATATCAAGCCCCGAATCAATCTCATCAAGCAGCGCCACGGCGGGAGTAAGCATCATTAGCTGCAATAACTCCGCGCGCTTTTGTTCTCCGCCCGAAAACCCCACGTTCAGGTCCCGGTTGGCCATTTCGGGAGGCATGTCCAGAAGTGCTAACGCCCGCTTTAACTTCTTCATGTAATCCAGTAACTGAACTTTGCCGTCCCTTGCCCGCAGCGCCGCCCGAATCAGCGTACTCAGGGTCACCCCCGGAACGGCTACCGGAAGCTGCATCCCCATGAAAATTCCTAGACGGGCCCGCTCATCAACGGGGAGCCCGACAATGCTTTTCCCGTCAAACCGAATATCACCGGCAACCACCTCATAACGGGGATCACCCATGATGGCCCCGGCCAGCGTTGACTTTCCCGTCCCGTTTGGCCCCATAATTGCGTGGACCTCCCCGGAACGAAGCGTCAATGACACCCCGTGCAGGATAAGTTTTTTGTCTACCGCTACTTTTAGGTTGTCAACCGTTAACGTCGTCATTCCAAATTCCCCCTCGTAATATATGTTTTGTAATCATCTTGCGATGATTGACTTCTTAAAATT